>MDTA01222811.1_pt1 | contig 36961 bp, 35 predicted proteins | sample 811151 | NCBI WGS metagenome assembly MDTA01 (sample SAMN05326648, study PRJNA326480) | marine metagenome | isolation source: seawater | place: Indian Ocean: South | collected 2010
ATTTTTATCGACTTTTTCAATATTTTTGATACAGAATTTTAGATGATTAGGTATTTCTCCAAAGTTTACAAGTATGTAGTTCATTTGTTATTTTCTAGTTAATTATACTTATCAACAACATTAAATTAATATTGAGTAATAAGTTGAGCTTTTTAAATTAATTTATTTTTTTAAAAAAATTTTATGAACAAATATCAATATAATCTCTCTGGTAAGCACCAATCAATGTTTGATGGTGATATGAGGATAAATAAAGCATCAAAAACACTTGCCGTACTACAAGATTTTTTAACAGATACTAAAGGGTTAATACTTTTAGATATAGGTTGTTCATCTGGAATAATGACTAAAGAATATTCGAAATCTTTTAAGAAGGTATTTGGTATAGATATAGACGAACAAGCTGTTGAATTTGCAAAAAAAAATTTTCAATCTACAAATATTGAATACATTGTTTCACCCATTGAAGAGTCCAATTTTGCACCAGGAACTATAGATGTAATAACATGTTCACATATTTATGAACATGTACCTTCTTCTGAGCTTTTATTTAAGAAAATTTATGAGTTACTTAAACCTGGTGGAGTTTGTTACTTCGCTGCACAGAATAGATATAATTTAAATATAATTGAAGCCCATTACAATCTCCCTTTCCTTTCGTGGATTCCAAAAAAAATTGCGAATATATACATAAAATACACCAGAAACGAGAATGAATATTATGAAACTCATTTGTCGTATAGAAACTTAAAAAAGTTAGTTAATAAATTTCAAGTATTTGATTATACTTTTAAAATTTTGAGAAATCCTAAACAATTTTCTGCAGAAGAGATGTTTAGAGAAGGATCTTTTAGACAAAAACTTTATATCTATCTTGGAAAGATTTTATATGTTTTCTTTCCTACATATATATGGGTACTAAAAAAGCCTAATAATCAAAAATAACTATTTAAAAAAATCTTGAATCAGTTTTTTTGAATTTAATTCAATTTGATTCAAACTATTTTCCCATTTATAAATAGTAAATAATATTTCATCCATACTTGTGTCACTATGCCAGCCTAAAATGTTTTTTGCTTTAGATGAATCCAGCTTCAAAATAGCTACATCTTCTATATCATTATTTTTTTCTATTTTGATTTCCACTTCGGCTCCCCAGATTTTATTCATCTTTTTTGCAATATCAATTACTTTAAAATGAGAATTTTTGTCTGAATTTAAATTGAATTTACCATGAACAGAACTTTTTATACTCTTCTCAGCAGCAAGTATGTAACCAAAAAGTGAATCAAGGACATATTGCCAGGGTCTAATTGAATTGGGATTTCTTAAGATAATATTATTCTTACTGTTTAGAGATTCAACCAAGTCTGGAATTAATCTATCTTTAGCATTATCTCCTGGCCCCAGAACATTTCCAGACCTAATAACAGTCACTTTTAAATTATTATTTATAGAGTTGAGATATGTATCAATTACATTTTCTGCCGCAACTTTACTCATGCTGTAAAACTCTTTACCACCTAATACATCATCTTCGGTGTTTTCGATTTCTGAATCTCTGTAAACCTTATCAGTTGTTGAAATGATTAAAGCAGCGTCACTAGCATATTTATCCACCATTTCTAAAATATTGAAAGTACCTAAAATATTTGTCTTTAGAGTTAAGCTTGGATTATTTTTTGCCTCTGAGACAATTGATTGTGCAGCTAAATGAAAAATTACATCAAAATTGTTTTCTATAAATAAATTTTCAAATTCAGTGCTTTTTTCACTTATATCTAGCGTATACTCTTTTTCTAAATAGTTTTTGCTATGAAGATCATATAACTTTGATGAGTTTGAGTTATTAGATACCCCAAAAACTTTTGCACCATATTCATTTAGCATAAGTGCAAGCCAACAACCTTTAAAGCCCGAATGGCCTGTTATCAGAATGTTTTTATTTTCCCAAAAAACTTTATCCATTTGTTAGCTATTTTAATGCATTGATTTAAATTATTTGATCATGAGAATTTAATTAATTTCCTTACTTTTTTCAACATGAGATGGTTTAAGTGCTTGCAAGTGTTAAATTTATTTATGTATGATAAAAAAGATTCAATCTATTTTTTCAAAAGTATTGTATGTATCTAAACTAACAAAAGTCAAAAATAAAAAATATAGAATCGCTGCATCAGTGATGCTCTCTAATTTAGCAGTCGGTATGGATGTTTTAATAATTGTCCTATTTGCATCTATTTTAAATAATGAAATTTATTATGAAAATGAAACAATAGTTAGTTTTTTTGATTTTATGATTTCAAATATATATTTACTTCCATTTTTGGTTGTATTTAGGTTTTCCTTTTTATTTATTGAAAGACTAAATATTGAAGATTTAAGCTTAAAAGTAAATGAAAGTCTGAAAAATTACTTATTAACCTTGTCTTTTGAAAAAGGCAATATGTCTTCTAATGATTCTTATTACTTCATAAACCAAGTAAGTATGCATGCCTCAGCTTTTTATAGATCATTTACTATGTTTATAAATAGTCTGATTCAAATTATTGGATATTCAATAGTCCTTTTGTTTACGGACCCAAGCACTTTTATATATTTTGCTGTTGGTGCTTTAGTCCTTGTTATACCGACTAGATTCCTTTTGAGAAAAGGAAAGTATTACCAGCATCTTTCATTTGAAGAAGGAAGGCGTCTAAATTCATATATACAAAGAGTAATTGATAATGTTTTTTTAATAAAAATATTATCAACGATGAAATATGAGTTTAAGAAATTTTCGGAAACAGTTGGAGATTTCAATAAATACCAAATTAGAAATATTTATTATGGATCGCTAAATAGTATACTTCCTACTTTCGGCACATTATTTATCTTGGCTCTGCTGTTCACAACTGATATTGTCAAACAATTGTCTTTAGAGTTTATAGGAGTTCTTTTAAGATTATTTCAGTCACTTAGTGCCTTAAACAATGGCTTTAACTTACTTGTTAATTCTAGTGTTCATGTAGAGGAACTTTATAAACTTGATACGTCAAGCCCTGTTGTCGTGAAATCTAATTATATAATAAGTAAGTCGCAAAAGAATGCAGTTGAATTTTCCAATGTTAGCTTTCAGTATCTTAATTCAGAAATTTTTATTTTTGAGAATCTAAATTTAAATATAAAAGATAAATCTCATACTATATTAACTGGACCTAACGGATCAGGAAAAAGTACTATTTTAGGATTAATTTCTGGGCTATATTTACCAAAATCAGGAATTGTAAGTATTAATAGCCCTAATAAAGGATATGTTGGAGTAACCCCTTTAATCACCCAAGACACATTACGGAACAATTTTTTGTATGGAAATAAAATGGAAATAAAAGACAAAAAGATATTAGATTTGATGGAAGAATTTAATTTTTTTGCTTCTATAAAGGACGGAGATTTAGATAGAATAATTGATAATAAATCACTATCTTCTGGTCAATTACAAAAAGTCTCATTTATAAGGTCATTATTAAATAATGTAGAAATACTCTTACTTGATGAATCAACATCTAATCTTGATTCAGAAGCTAAGAAATTAATTTTTGATATTCTTAGTAATAAAAATATTACAATAATTAATTCAACTCATTCAAAAGAAGATTTTAACTATCATAATGAAATAAAAATTGAAGTAGATGAGAATACAAGGAAAATTATTTTTTAGCCTTCCAATTGAATTTCAGTAATTAATTAGATTTGAGTAGTCGTTATATTCTTTATCTAAAAAGTTCTTAAGTGAATTATTTCTTTCAATTTTACGAAAAGCATTAAGTGAAATATTATGACATTGCTCTGGTTTTGAAAGTAAATTTTTTATAATCTCAATTAAGTTATCTTTCTCCTTTTCAAAGAGAATACCATTAATATTATTGTCAATTATTTCAATATTATTAGGTATGTTATTTGCAATTACAACACAACCTGCTGCCATTGCTTCCAGAATGGTTTTAGAATTTCCTTCATAATCAGATACTGAGAGATATATTTTATATTGTTTATAAGTCTCTAGTAATTCAGAGTTATCAACTCTTCCCATGAAAGATATATTTTTTACATCGAAAGCCTCTTTCTTTAGCTGTTCTGATAAAGACCCTTCTCCATAAATATCAATAAACAAATCACTATTTCTAACTTTTTCAATAACGAAATCAATATTTTTTTGTTTTTCTAACCTTCCTACCATTAATATATTGTTCTTCCTAGCCTTTTCTGAAAATTGTTCATCAACCTTTACCCAGTTTGGCCTTAAAGCTAATTTTGATTTTCTAAATAAATAATGTTTTTTGATGAAATCAAAATCATTTTTTGAAGTTACGCTGTAGAGGTTACAAAAAATTAATCCAACTTGAGTGAGTAAATAATAAAAATATCTTTTGTATATCGGCTTTCTTTCATTAACACTAAATTTGTAAATATCATAACCAGTTCTAATAAACAGGGGTTTGAAACTAATTAGTTTTAATGCAATAGCTATCCAAGCCCCCCATAGTTGATTTGTTTTGATTAGATCAAATTTTAATTTTATCTTAAACTTTATAAGAAAAGGTATGTAGGTACTTTTTAAAATATCGATATACTTAAGATTTCTTTTTTTCAAATATTCATAAACAGGTATTACATTAATACCGTCAAACTCTGTTAGGAATTCTCTATCTTGAATGTCACCATAGGAAACTAATGTAAATTCTATATTATATTTTTTTGACATTTCATTATAAAGCTCTAGCTCTCTTGAAAGCAATCCGCTTTCATGCCAGTTTTTTAAAGAGATTCCATATGTTAAAAAAATAAGAACATTCATTTAAATAGCTACTGTATATATATAATGTATCATAAACTACTTATTGATGGACAAATTACTTTTAATTCATAATAATTATCAGAATATTGGTGGAGAAGACATTGCGGTTAGACAAGAAATTGAATTTTTAAAAAAACATTTTGAATTAAGAGAATTAATATTTGATAACAGTGAACTAAGAACCTCAAGCCAATTATTTAATTTTTTATTTAACTCAAATAGGAAAAGTAAAAAAAGAGTTTTAAAAGAGATTGAAGAATTTAATCCTGACGTAGCATATGTTCACAATACTTGGTTCTCGGCATCTCTTAGTATTTTTAAAGCTTTAAAGTCCAAAAATATTAAAGTTATCTTAAAACTTCACAATTACAGATTTTTTTGTACTCGATCATATTTAATTAATAATCATATACAAAACGAATACTGTATGGCTTGTGGAATTAGGAAAAAATATTTTTCTTTTTTTAATAAATATTTTAAAGAAAGTTACTTAAAGTCTTTTTTGGTAAATAGATATGGTAGAAAATATTATAAAATTATTAAGAATCTTGACGGAACGATAGTTTGTCTTACTGAATTTCAAAGAAATTTTTTAAGAAATTTAGGTTTTAGAAATCGAATCGAGACCCTTCCAAACAACTTACACTCTCAGTTTGAATTTACAAATTCAAAGAAGGAAAATAATGTTATATATGCAGGTAGAATCTCCGAGGAAAAAGGTATTGAAGAGTTAATCACTTCTTTTAGAGATGCAGGACTAAAGAAAACAAGACTTGTCATTATTGGAGATGGACCAGACCATAAATATTTAGTTAATAAATATGGTGACATGGTAAATATTTCATTTCTTGGTTATAAGACTAATTTTGAAACTTTGAAACTTATTGCAAATTCTAGAGCAGTAGTAACAGCAACAAAACTTTATGAAGGGCAACCTACATTGTTAACAGAGGCATCTCTACACGGCACTCCATCTATATTTCCTGATACTGGCGGAGTGAGTGAATTCTTTCCAAAGGATTATCCACTTATGTTTGAGCAGTTTAATTATTTTGATTTAATATCCAAAATGCAACTAGTTGAAGATGAAAAATTAATTGTAGAACTCGGAAGTCTTGCCAGAGAGCATATAGAAAATAGTTTAAAAGATGAATATTTAATCAAAAAATTTAAGGAATTTTTTTAAGTTGAGTCTTCAAAAAAAAGTTTCTGTATTGATGAGCGTTTATAATTCAGAATCTCAGGTAATAGATTCTGTGAAAAGCATTTTTCAACAAACATATAAAAACTATGATCTCCATATAATTGACGACTCTTCAACTGACAATACATACGATGTTATAAAAGAATATATTTCTGACTACCCAAATGTTAATTTGATTAAGAATAAAGAAAACCTTGGTTTAACTAAGTCTCTTAATATTTTAATTAATGAAAGCGGTGGAGAACTCATTGCTAGACAAGATGCTGATGATATAAGTTCACCCTTTAGATTGGAAAAGCAAATAAATAAGCTAGAGCATCATAATTTAGATGCATGTACTACTAGAGCACTTACTTTAGATGAAAATAAGATTATTCCAAATTTTTCATATTACTTACCAAAAAAAATAGTAATTAAATATAAAAATCCATTCATTCATGGAAGTTTGATTATTAAAAGGACTGTTTTAGTCAACTTAGGGGGTTATAACGAAAATTTTTATTACTCACAAGACTATAAACTCTTTTACGATTTTATTAATAGTAACTTTAAAATTAATATTTTAAAAGAGCCTTTATATTTTTTAAATACAAAAAACAATATATCAAGCAACTTTCAACACCTTCAAGAATACTATGCTAATTGTGTCAAAAAAAATAAGATACCAAAAATAGATATTAGAGATCAAATTATTCCTTAAAATGCAAAATAATAATAAATCAAAAATATATCTAAATAGAGCAAGAGAAAATTGGATTGCCGATAGACTTACAAAAGAATTTTGTGGTTTTAATACAACTAAAACTACAAAATTTATAAGTCAATCTGATAAAATTTGGATAATTGCTCCTTGGGTGTGGAAAAACATCTCCAAAAAACACTTAATTAATAAAAAGGTTGTATGCACAATTCACCATATAGATGAACAAAAATTTGATTCTGCAGATTTAAAAGATTTTAAAGATAGAGATGTGTATGTTAATCAATATCATGTTACAAATGATATAACTCATCAAAAGTTAGGTGATTTAACTAATAAAAAAATTGTAAAGATACCTTTTTGGATTAATCATGATACGTTTTTTAATATTGAAGACAGAGATAATCTTAGAAAAAAATTTAATTTAAATTCTAGCGATTTTTTAATAGGTTCTTTTCAAAGAGATTCCGAGGGTTCAAATTTATTACTACCAAAACTATCAAAAGGACCTGACCAGTTTATAAAAATAATAGAGTATCTAAACAAACAATACCCAAACTTAACAGTTGTACTTACAGGTTGGAGAAGAGACTTTATCATTAATAAATTAAGATCAAAGAATATAAATTTTAGATATTTTAAAAAAATTAATACTAAAATATCAAACGAACTTTATAATTGTTTAGATTTATACATAGTAGCCTCCAGAGTAGAAGGAGGACCGATGGCAATATTAGAAGCCGGGTTAACAAAGACCCCAATAATTTCTACAGATGTAGGAATTGCAAGTGACATATTGAGTTCTGAATCAATATATAACATGGATAATTATAAATCAGCTAAACCTAATATCGAATATGCATATTCAAACAGTTTGAAATTTACTCAGGAAAACATAAATAATGAATATTTAAAAATGTTTGATGGTCTTTATGAAAGTTAGTATTGGAACAAAAGTAAAAGAAGGACCTTGGGGTGGAGGTAATTTATTTGCTAAAAATTTACAATCATATTTACAAAAAAATGGGCATGAAGTAGTTAATGATTTATCGGATGAAGATATTGATATAATTTTAATCACTGAACCCAGAAAAACTTCAGAGTCATCAGCCTATACACATTGGGATGTACAAAAATATTTGAGCTATGTAAACAAAAATACTATAGTAGTCCACCGACTTAACGAGTGTGACGAAAGAAAAGGAACAAATTATGTGAATAATTATATGATGTCAGTTAACAAAATAGCTGACTATACAATTTATGTTAGCTCTTGGCTGAGAAGTCTATATGAAAAACAAGGCTTAGTAAATAAAGATAGTTCCGTAATTCTCGCAGGTGCTGACAAAAAAATTTTTAACAATATTGGATTTATACCTTGGAACAAAAATGAAAAATTGAAAATAGTTACTCATCACTGGGGTGCTAGCTGGAAAAAAGGATTTGATATTTATAAAGAATTAGATGAATTAATAGCTAATAGTAGATGGAGTAATAAAATTGAATTTTCATATATTGGAAACCTACCAAAAAATTTTAAATTCAAAAATTCAAAATCTATTCCCCCTCTTTCAGGTTTAGAGCTAGCAAGCAAGATTAAAGAAAACCATCTTTATTTAACAGCTTCAATAAACGAACCTTCTGGCAACCACCATATAGAGGCGGCTCAATGCGGACTTCCACTACTTTTTATTAACAGTGGTGGAATTCCAGAGTACTGTTCAAAGTATGGTTTAGAATTTAATAAATATAATTTTGAAGAAAAGCTAAATGAAATATATTATGATTACTCCAAATATCAAAAAAAAGTTGAAAAGTATCCAAATGAATCTGAAAAAATGGGTGAAGAATATTTAAAAATTTTTTATGAATTATTGGATAACAAAGACAAAATAATTAAAACCAAAAAATTAAACAATAATTTATTTGAAAAATACTTATATTTATCAATAAGAAAGATTTCTTTATAAAATAATTTCTGATAAATTTTTGGTAAAAATCTCAATACTATAAATATCATTAACTATTTTTTTTGCATTGCTAGATAATTTATCAGAGAAATCTTTGTTTTTGATTACTTTATTAATTGAGTTGGTCCACTCATCAAGTGAATTATTTAAAAAAACTATATTTTCATTATTTCTAAAATTTTCAAAATCCCAGAAACCTGAAGTTTTTGTAATTAATACAGGAGTTTCCATAGACATTGATTGCAATGCAACACTTTGTCCGCTAGGTTGCATAGATTCCTTTAGTGGTAGTATCGTCAAAAGTGACTTAGAATAAAATTCTTTCATTTCAAGGTCATTTAACTCTAACGAATTCCAGCTTCCTTTAATATGTGTGACATTTTTTTTGTGTATCTTTTCCATTCTTGAAGAAATAACAACAAAATTTATCGAGCTAAGATTATCTATTAATTCAATAAGGAATTCATAATCTCTGTTTTTATCATTTCCAATAAATAGAACGAATTCCTTTATATTTGATTTAGGATTATTCCAAAATTCTGTATCAACGCAAAATGGTAATAAATGAAAACGATCTGAGTAAGATCTGTACTTATTAATAGCAGCCTTGTACTCTCCTTCACCAAGAAATATTAAATTATCAGAAACTTTTATTAAGAGAAAATTTAATATTTTCTTTGATCTTTTTTCCAAATCGAAATCTGAAAACCCCATTATAAAAGTAGAAACACTTATATTTCTAAACAGTTTTAAAAAGAATACTACTGGCAAGGTAGAGTATCCGATATTTTGATTGGTATTAATAATATGTGTACTATGATAAAAAATTTTTAAATTTTTGTAAGTTAATATTTTTTCTGTATACATAGGCACTTTTAATATTTTTCGAATTAATTTAAATATAAAATTAGAAATTAAGTTACCTGATTTTGATAATTCAATAATTGAACAGTCGTTAATAGGGTCTTTGTTTAAATCAAAAAATGAATAAAAAAATTCTTTAGGAAAAACACTCTCATCTGAAAGTCTTGAGATTCTACCTTCTTTAAATACGTAAGTTATTTTATTCAAACATTTTAAATTATATTATTAAACTACAACTTAGATGCTTATTAAAAATATTTTTACATATATATATTTTGTCCTATTGATTTTACTTTCCATTTTTTCACGCTCTTTTGCTGGTTTGTACATTTCTCAATTTCGCTTGGGCGAGCTTTTGATTGGAGGTGCTTTAGTAAGCTATCTTATATTTTTCATATCCGGAAGAAGCAAAATTTTAAAGTTAGTACCAAATTTTTTAATTGTAAATAAATTGAAGATAATTTTTTTTAGTACATTTTTTCTTTTAGTTTTTAATAGCACAAAAGAGTTTGATCTTGGTTCAATTAGGAGAAGTTCTTATGTTTGGACTTTGATATTTCTATTATTTGGTGCTTATTTGCTCAAAGACCTAGATAAACCAATACAAAGCTATATCTTTGCAATTAATTTAGTTGCTTTATATTTATTTTCATATGGATACTACCCAAATTTTATAATTGACTTTTTCAAACAGTTTTCTGATAAATTTGATTTCATCAAAGCTTCAGACATATTTTTATCATTATTGGTAGCCAACCAGATTGTCATCAGATCGGGCTTTAATAAAAAAATATCTCTTGTATTTACTATATTTTCTTCTTTTGCCTTTCTTCCATATTTTATATCTCAAAGCAGAGGTTCAACGCTCGCATGCTTAGTTTTTATGTTTATATTTTTATACGAGATGAGAAATACACTAATTAAATATAAAATTTTTACTTTTATTACATTAATTGGTGGTTTAATAATATTTATTTTTTCAACTTTATTAATTACCCAAAGAATAGAAAATAATTCAGTATTTGAAGGTAATTTTCAAAATGAAATAGTAGTTGCCGTAGATGATAATTTAAAAAATAAAAATATAAAGGAAGGATTTTTTGGTTTTTATTTACAAGATGGACGGCTAATGTCTAAAGACAACACAACCAATTGGAGATTAGATATTTGGCAGGATTTATTCTGGGATTTAAATTCCAATGGCAATATTTTAATTGGATATGGTTTTGATTCAATTTTCCCCGTTATGTTAGACCCTACAGCTCCAGGAAGGCTTGGAAGAGATGGATTAAATGAAAATGTACACAACTATTTTGTCAACATATTAGGGAGAGGTGGATTACTACAATTGATTCTTTTTATTATTCTATATTTTACAATAATTAAAAACTGGATGAAAATAGAGTCGAAAGCTATGATTTTTTCCTATTTAATACCAGTCCTAATAGTTTCTTCACTAGATGTAACAATGGAAGGAGTACAGTTTCCTATAATTTTCTATTCATATCTGGGATTATTTGCATATTCAGATTAAGATTATAGATTTATTATTCTTTATAAATACATTACAATATAAACAAATATGAAAAAAGCTCTCCTAACAGGAATAACTGGCCAAGATGGGTATTATCTTACAAGACTTTTAATTGATAAAGGTTACGAGGTTCATGGGACAATAAGAAGAACATCCTCCATTAATACATTTAGGCTTGATCCTTTAATTTCAAAATATCAACCAGATGGCATTCTAAATCTTCATTATTCAGACTTACTTGATTCATCATCGTTAGAACTCCTAATTAACCAGATAGAGCCCGACGAAGTTTACAATTTAGCAGCCCAATCTCATGTATCAGTTTCGTTTAAAAATCCTATATATACAACTCAAACAGCGACGTTGGGTTCTATTTCAATTCTGGAAGCTATTAGAAATTCAAACAAAGATGTAAAATTTTATCAAGCATCTTCTTCTGAGATGTATGGAGGAGACTCAAAAGAGTTGCTTAATGAGCAATCGCTATTTAATCCAAAAAGTCCCTATGCAGCATCAAAAGTATTTGCTCATAATATCACCAAAATATACAGAGAATCATACGATATATTTAGTGTGAATGGAATATTGTTTAACCACGAATCACCTTATAGAGGGGAGACTTTTGTTACTAGAAAAATTACAAGAGCTCTAGGCAGAATCGCATGTGGACTACAGTCAAAAGTTACTCTAGGCAATTTAGATGCATCAAGAGACTGGGGGTTTGCAGGTGATTATGTAAAAGGTATGTGGATGATGTTGAATCACGAAAAAGCTGATGATTGGGTACTTGCAACTGGTGAAACACATACAGTTAAAGATTTTTTAAAAATTGCGTTCGAATACTTAAGCTTAAATTATGAAGAATTTGTTGAGACTTCAGATAAATATTATAGGCCAAACGAAGTAGAGCATCTTCTGGGTGATTCAACAAAAGCTAGAAAACAGCTTGGTTGGAAGCCTGAGGTTGAATTTGAGCAGTTGGTTCACATGATGGTTGATTTTGATTTAAATCTTGCCAAAAGAGAAAAGCTATTGATAGATGAGGGTTATTTAAAACCTACTTGGGAAAATTTCATTTCCTAGCAACATCATAATTTTCTGAAAACCATTTGAATGTTTTACTGATACCATCTCGAATTTTTATTTTTGCTTTCCATCCTTTGCTATTTAAATAACTTGAATCTAATAACTTCCTTGGATTACCATCAGGCATGCTTTCATCAAAAATAACCTCTCCAGGAAAAGAGGAAATATCTTTTATAAGATAGGCTAAGTCCTTTATAGTAATTTCTTCCGATGAACCAACATTAATTAATTCTTTTTCGATATTATTTTCAATAATGAAATTTACTGCAGCTGAAAAATCATCAACGTGTAAAAATTCTCTTAGTGGGCTACCTGAACCCCAAATTTCAATTGATTCTTGATTATTTATTTTTGCATTATAAAATTTATGAATCAAACTAGGTATAACATGTCCATTTTCAAGAGAAAAATTATCTCTATAACCATACAAGTTAGTAGGCATCAAGTTCACAACAACAGATCCGTATTGATATTTTAATGATTTTCCAAGCTCAATTGCTGTAATTTTAGCTAATGCATAAGGTGAATTAGTTGGTTCAAGAACTCCTGTCATAAAACTATCTTCTTTTATAGGGACAGCGGCCCCTAAGGGGTATATGCAACTACTTCCTAAGTTTATTATTTTAAGGTTCGGTTTATTTATTGAAGATTCTAGAACATTAATATTTATTTTTAGGTTTTCAAGTAAAAAATCAACTCTTTGTGTATTATTCGCATTTATCCCTCCAACTTTTGCTGCGGCATTTATGATAAGATCAGGATTTTGGTTATCTATATACTTTTTTGTACTTTTATAATCAAATAAATCTAATTCGTTTCTGCTTGGAGACTGAATTTTTAAGTTTTTGTTATGAGAAAGCGTTTCTTTAAGAGATGAACCTACAAGCCCAGAACCACCTAATAATAAAGTTTTAATTTTCATATCTTATCTAATTAATAATATAACAGCAGTAAAAAGTATTAATCTATAAATTAATATCGATTGTTTATAATATATATGATGAAATCTTTACCCTATTTAGTTAACATTCCTCCCTTTATGTTTAGAGGTGTAGACACAGATAATTTTGGTTTTATCGAAAAACTGGTATTTATTATAAAGGGAAAAATTATAAGTAATATCATTATTAAAACTAACGGTAAAATATTTTGTTTATTAATCAATTTTTTTTATCCAAAAGAAAATTCCATATACTATGAAAACAAAAAGTACAAAAAAAAATTAAGTGATTCAAAAATTATTAGTTTTCCAAATAAGAGAATTCTCAGAATAGTTAATAAACCTGATATACATTTAGAAAAATTATTAGCTTCCTATTGCTTGGATAATATTGAAATATTAAATAACGATACTGTAATTGATTGTGGAGCAAATGTAGGAGAGATAAAAATTGCATTAAATTTTCAGGGTAAATTTCCAAAGTATATAGCATTTGAACCAGATGGAGATACATTTGAATGTTTAAAGTTGAACACAAATGATGAATATACGAGACTTTTTAAACAAGGATTATCTGACTCACAGTCTTTAAAACAATTTTATCTAGATAATGAAGGTGGTAATTCTTCAGTAATTGATTTTGGATCAGGTATTAATACATTAGTTCCATGTATTGATCTAGACAATCTCAATATTGACTATAAAGTTAAACTATTCAAAGTTGAAGCGGAAGGCTATGAACCAGAAGTACTTTTAGGGTCTTTGAAAACTCTAAAATACATTGAGTACATCTCTGTAGATTTTGGTGCAGAAAGAGGTATAAGTGAAGAAAATACCATTCCCGAGGTAAATAAAATATTATACAAAAATAACTTTGAATTGATTAAATTTAGCAACTATAGACAAATTGGACTTTATAAGCAAAAAGAATATAACTTTTAGACATGCATCAATCAAAACTCTGGTACCACTCAATTGAAGAAGGCATATTACAATTACTTCAGAAACTTAATAGGCCCGAAACTAATTTTGAATTTAATCCAGTTCTTTTGGGAAATACTAAATCAGGAAATAAAATAAAGCTTGGCCCCTCAATTTACGCACTTAAAATACTTAAAATTTTAAATAATAAAGAATTTTTAAACAACAACACAATTTCTGAATGGGGAGATTTTATTAACTCATTTCAAAAACAGAATTCTAAATTTCCTACAAACTCATTTATAGATGAAGGTTATTTAACTGAGATAACAAAGTTTAATTTACAAAATGACTTTAAAAATTTAATAAAGAAAATAATCTTATCTTTTAATGAAAAAGTACCTTTTGAAGAAAACGAAAAAAAAATAGTGAAATCAGTTAAAGCAGAAACTAAACAAGCTATTTCTATTCTTCATGAATTCAATATGAAAAATAAATATTTGTATATAGATTTTCCAAGACTAGATTCAAGTATTAAAAATTATCTCGATTCGTATAATTGGAAGTACCCATGGAATAGTGGTGCTCAATTTGCAGGTCAATGTTTATTTATTTCTACCCAACTTCCAGAAGACGAAAGACTTCAATGTAAAAAAGTATTATCTAGTTTTATCAAAAATAAAGTTAATAAAGAAACTGGTTTCTATTATGAGGGATCTTTACCTCAATCTGCACAACTAGTAAATGGAGCAATGAAAGTTTTAACAGGACTTCAGTGGATTGATGAGGAAATACATTACCCAAAAAAAATAATTGATTATTCTTTAAACTATGTTCCAAATAGAGAAGGTTGCGATTTAATAGATGTAGTACATGTTTTAAGTTTGTGCGGAAAGCAATCTGGCTATAAAAAAAATCAGATTATTAAATATTTCGACAATATTTTGAACATGGTAAAGGAACATTATCAACCAAAAACTGGTGGCTTTTCATACTTTATTAACAAAAGCCAAACTCATTATTATGGATTAAAAATCTCAGACGGTAGAGACACTTCTGATTTACACGGCACATTATTATGTCTTTGGGCAATTTCAATAATTTTAGATTTTAAAGAAGACTCAAGTCAAAATTGGAATATACTCAAGCCCTAGTATCGTACTTTTTTACAATTAAAAATGAAATAGTTAGACAAACCAACAATACAAAGAAAAAATTAAATATTGGAATCTGATCAACATTATATAACAGGGATTGAAAATCTGAATTGTCTCCAGGTAGTTTATTTGATATTAGAAAGTTAGTGAACACCTCTGGTTTAACAAATAATAAAATTATTTTAAATATAAATGCCCCAAAAAAACTTGTTGAAAATATTTTTAAATATGAATCAGTTTCTATAAAAGAACTTAGGAGTCCAAAAAGGTATTTAGAATTAACAAATTTTCTTTCTATTCCAAAGCTATTAATTTGATAATCCAAGGATAGCTGGGTACCAATACTAGCTTCAAAGAAAACTACCCCAATAATTCCAAAAATAGAAAATAATTTTAAATAAATTTTTATATATTTTTTCTCAAAGTATTTACTTGTAAAAAATAATAATGTTGACAGAGGTATTAAGTTAAGAAGATACCTGTAGCCATACGATGAAGCAGTCGATTGCCATAATAACACTATTCCGTAAATTTGTGAATATGAAACAAAAATCAAGAATTTAAAAAGTAAATTTTTTTTTGTATTTACAATAATAATAAAAGCGATAATACTACCAAGAAAAACAATTGGATTGAACCAAATCAAACCAAATTCTTGTCCAAAAAATATATTTTTTATTGCATTCAAATTTGTAATTAATAAACTACTAAAATCTTGGTTTGAAAAATATGAGCCAACCACGTTAGATGTGTTATAAACTATTTGGGGGTTAAATACTAGGCTTCCATAAACACCTATAGATAAAAAACAAAAAATTAAAAAATTTATTACCAAAGATATTTGAAACTTTAAGTCTTTGTAAACAGATTTTACAATATTTATTCTTTCTCTAGAAATACACTCAACAAGATAAGGGACAAATAAAACATACAGGTGCACCCATTTAGTTAAAATTGCAAGCAAAATTGAAATAGAGATAAAAATAGCATATTTTCCGTCCATTCTTGTTAGATGGTATTTAACAGTAAAATACATAACACATATAATTGAAAAAACTTCATAAACATGTGACATGCTGTACCTTTCAAACGCGAAGTATGACAATCCAGAACCAAAGATGATTAGGAATACCATATTAAATTGATTTCTTATTTGCAATAATTCAAGTATTTTATTCATTAGAAATATAGAAAAAAACAGATACATTACAGAAGAAATCGAATAAAAAAGAATTTTTATGTTAAAAACATTACCCGATTGGCTCAAAACATTGTTTAGCAAATTCCCAATAAAAATAAATGGTGCAGAAAAAATTCCTGACCCAATGAATCCTGAAGGAGCACTAACTCCTTCTTCATAGAACCTAGCTTTTTCATTACCAGACAATTGATTAGAATAATCAAGGTCAAAGTCTAATGCAATAGTCTCAGCATGCATATAGTAATCATGATCATCTTTACAGCAATATATCTCTTCAATAAATCTGTAGTCTGTTTTTGTAATCAAAAGAAAAAAAAATGTAAAAAGAATTAATAATAATTTTTTATTTAATATCATTATTTATTTTAGAAAAATTATTTTGATAGTAATCACTTTCAATTGATTGTGATCTATTGAATAGAAATACAAAAAACAAAAAAAACAAAAGACCAGTTAAAAACCATGATGATTGTATCCCGATCTTGTTGCCATATCTTATATAAAAAAAGTTAATAAAACTGTAAATAGAAACTATAAATGAAAAGATTGAGGCAATATCTAAAAAAGAAGATGACTGAAGGTCTGAAAAATACAATTTCATTTTTATTTTTGCAAAGTAACTCTTTAATGTTGTGTATATAAGTTTATAAAAGATTACGGAAGCTCTTAAACCACTTTTTTGCCCACCATATTCTACTTTATTTTGATATTGCCCAAATTTAATACTTTCAGTTACAATTTTTTTTGACATAAAAATTGTTAAAAAAAACGGATATCCATATCTGTAAAAAAATTTTGGCATTTCAAAATCACCTAAAGCTTTCTTTGATATCAAAAATAGACCGTTCAGTGGATCATTGATTTTCCAGTTGCCTGTAGCAATTTTTATTAGAATTGAAGCAAACGAATTACCAACATATCTTATAGTTGGAATTTCTCCAACAATACCTTCACTCCAGAATCTATCGCATTTAACAAAGTCGAATTGATTAGTTTCATTTAGTTTAATTAATCTAAGTACATCTTTTTTTGAGAACTGGTTATCCCCGTCAATTTTTATTACGTAATCAGAATCACTTAATATAAATTGATTAATTCCAATTTCAAAAGACTTTCCAGCTCCAAGATTTTTTTGATTGTTGATTACATTTAAATTGGGGTATAAATTTTCTAGTTTTAATAAAATATTTTGAGTTGAATCTGTACTCTTATCGTTGACAACAATTATTTCATTAAATAAAGATGAATATGAATTTATTACATCATTTAAATATGATTCTTCATTGTAAGCCAAAACTAATAATGATTTTTTCATCAACCTTTTATTCCAATCATATACTTAATTTTCTATAAATTTTAAAAATTAAAAATGAAAGAAAATCTGAAATCATGGTAATTATTCTGTATTGCATAAAAAGTACCAAAATGAATTCTTCACTAAAATTATTGCTAAGTAATAATACTGATACATATTCTCTTATTCCTATTCCAGCAGGTGAACCAATTGCAAAAAAAGCTATTAGAGATGAAAGAATAAAAGCAAACACTGAGGAAGTCAGCAATTCGCCATAAGACAATATATTAAATGATAGAAGTGAAAGAAATGACAAATAATAAAATCCCACATAGCAGATTAAGACTTTCTTATTTTTGAATATTAGGAAGGTAGTATATAAAACTAGGAATATATTCAATAATATAAAATTATTAAGTAGGTTGTTATCAAGAAAGAAAAAAATGCTAAATAATGATGCTGTAAAAATAATAAAAATTTGCTCTTTTACTGTTAATTTTGAATATGTAGGTAAATTAATTTCATGGTTGTTTATTTTCAAATAATTATATCTTAATAAAGCTGGAGTAATTTTAAAGGGAACATATTTTCCGAGAATTGAGTAGTACCAAGATTTCAAATATATATTATTTTTTAAACCTTGTCCGTTATTTAAAAAAGACCAACCAAGTGCTAAAAAGAAAATTCCACAAATGTAGATAATTACTGAAATTAATAAAGCTAAATAATTTAACTCTAAGATATAATTTATTTGGTCAGACAATATATTTGAAATATAGAATAAACTAACAACAGAAACCACAAAATTAAAATATTTAAAAAATTTATTATTGAATAATCTTTTAAATAAATTTAATATTTTGTATTTATCAATCATTTAATTTTTTTAAAACAGCAACTGCCATATTTGGATTCTTATAAATTTTAGCTTCGAAGTCTTCCTTAACTAAATTTATAGCTACATTTAGCAATGGAAGATTGTCTAGTCGTATATCTTCTATTATCAACAAACCATCTTCTACTAATATATTTTTTGCTATGAAAATAGAATTAATATTTGAAATTATAGAATGAAAACCATCATCAATTATTACGTCAAATTTAAAAGAAAATTTAGTAATAAACTCTTGAATCGAAATTTTATCTAATTGATCTAAGTAAAGAGTGTTTATATTTTTGTCTTGAAAAAGTATTTTTTCATCAATATCAGCACCCCAAATTTCTGACTGTGGAAGAAAATCCCTAAATGCAAATAACGATGCTCCAGGATTTCCTAATTTTGACATGTTAGACATAATTTCTGTGTTATTAGTGCCAAGGCCAATTTCAAGTAAATTTTTAATTTTTTGTTGATTTAAATATTTTGCATAAACCAAATGATAGTTGTGAGTTGCTTTATCAGATTTATATTTTTGAAATAACTCCTTTAATAATTGAGATTCATTGGATGGTGTAATCTCATCTATATCTTGTTGGTGTAGTGGTTGCTTGATTAAAGAATTTAGTACTGGCGAATAATTTTTTATCGAAAAAATAGTGTTTTTTGATCTGCCCGAGATTGTTCCTGTTACATTTGGAGAATATTCAAAAAACTCTTTTATAATATTAATTTTGATATATTCACTTCTAAATTTTTTATTAATGTAGTTACGCATTGGACCAGAATTATTAAATAATTTAGGAAAATATTTTTTTATGAATTGTTTAAAGTTCATTTTTGACCGGCCTCATTAACTTAACTAAATTTATTTCTTAGAAGTTACTAAAGATTTTATACTTCCTTTAAAGAATTCTAGTGGATAGTCATAGTCAAAAATTCTTAAATTAATTAAATTTTTTATAATAAAAAAGAAGCTTGAAAGTTTTTTGTTTGTGACAACATGATATTTTTTGGAACTAATTTCTCTGAACTCATCTTGATAAAAGTTAGAATTTTTATATTGTATAAATTCTAAATTCCAAGGTTTACCTTTTCCACTAAAATGTAAAAAGCAAATATTTTCTTTCACATATTCGTAGGTATAACTTGGATTATCAAAGATTCCAAGATTAAAATTAAGACTATTACTCATATCCATAAAGTTATTGTCGAAAGCTTTATTCAGAAGATCTTGATCCCAGTAGATGATATTCTTTTTGTATTTTTCCAAAATACTTAAAAGACTTTTTTGAGTATCATTATCTTTCCACATATTAAAGTTCATTACTAATACACCCGCATTAAAATAATTGTTTCCTTTTAGGTCAAGTCTTCTAAAAAACTTTTCTGCTTCTTCTTTTGTCCAATTTTCATAATCATTTCTCATACCTTCTGTTCTGGCTGCAACTGGCTTTACTGTATTTTTCAAATTTAGGATTGTTTCATGAAGTAAAGGTAGGGGATTATTAAGACAAATAATATCTGCATCGAGATAAATTAAAAAATCTATATCTACATCAACATATTCTTCAGCAAATATTCGATAGTAAGTTGCTTCAGAGACGTGTGCGTTTTTCAATTTAGGAAAATCATGATTTTTTAATTTAAATTCAGAAATTTTTATATCATTAATATTTTCATTTTTAATAATGGCATTGTAATAATTAATAAATGAAGCAGGGTTTTTATGGATAATATAAATATTGACTTTTTCGTCAATATTTTTTAAGAGAGAGTTTATTGAGACAAAAGCTTGGGTATTATAATTTTCATCAAAACAATATAAAAAATTTAAATGGCTCATATTTTATCCTTTGTCATTTTAGTATTGTTCGACAACCAAATAACTCTTGTGATTATTTTTGTTTTAGGTTTTCCGCAAAAAAAGTTGAAACATTTTTATGTAGTAATGACTATAATTATCTGCAACCACACATTAAGCAACAGTATGATTCAAATAAAAGTTAACTTGAGTACATACACTTTGAAAGACCGATATGAAAATTAATTCTGTAGCAATTCTTGCCGGGGGAAAAGGGAGTCGCTTAAAAGAATTGACTACATCAATTCCAAAACCAATGGTTAGTGTGTTAGGGAAACCACTTATTTTTTATATTGTTGATCATTATGTATCATTTGGTGTATCGAAAATTTATTTACTGACTGGGTATAAGCACAAATATATTTTAGATTATTTTAGAGAACATTTTAATGAGACTTCACCAAATAAATTTGAATATTATCAATCCGATGTCATTATTGAAATTTGCTATACCGGTGTAAAAACAATGACTGGAGGTAGGATAAAAAAAGTTTTAAATAAAATAGAAGAGCAAGATTTCTTTTTAACTTATGGAGATGGTATTTCAAATATAGACTTAAATAAATTATCTAAATTCCACGATAAACATAAACCCATAGTTACAGTAACTGCTGTTAGGCCGCCTGCACGCTTTGGTAGTTTAGATATAAAAGGATCAATTGTTGAAAGTTTTGGGGAAAAAAAACAAACTTCTTCAGGGTGGATAAATGGAGGATTTTTTATAGTTAATAAAAAAGTTGATAGGTATATTAGGTCTTATGATCAACCATTTGAAGAATATCCACTAAGAAAATTAGCATCATCATCTAATCTTATTGCTTTTAAACATTACGGTATTTGGCAATGTGCAGATACTTTAAGAGAGATTGAAATTTTAGAAGAAATAATAAAGGATAATATTTTTTTTAAAAAATAAGTATTAAATCTTTTATAAATACTTTAAGCTAGTTTTTAATGAAAAACATTACAAAATTTTCAGTTATTTCAATTTCTTCTTATTTAGCAATTCAAAATAGTGAGTTTATCGATGTTGGGCAACTAATCGGTGATATTGAAAGGTTTTATACTTTTGAAAATTTACAATTGAGTTATATTTATTTTTTAATAAGTATTTTAATCTCTTGCTTAACTTTGTATCTTATGTATTTCTTGAAGCCTTTTATTGAGATATATTTGTTGTATTATTTTAGATTCAGTTTTTATTTTCTGATTAATTTATTATCTATTTCAACAGTATTTATTATTTTAAGAATTTATGGATATTCAAGGCTAAATTTATTGATCTATTTAATTTTTTCATCCTTTGTTTTCACTTTTTTTGCAAGAAAGTAGGCTCATGATAGGTGAAAAATATCATTTTTTTAAAAAATCAAATTAACAGAATCTAAGATAGTTATACACTAAGTAATGAATAAAATAACAAAACTAACTTCGTTAATAAAAATTTCTTTCGATATTGTTATTGACATAATCTTTATTATCTATTCAATAATTTATAATCTAATTTTTTTCAGAAGAGCATTTGATTATCAAAACATTATCGTAACTGCTTCTGACAAATATTATTATGATGATTTAATTGATTTTTTAGTTTTTTTTGAAGGTAAAAAATATTTTACAGATGTTTTTGTTTACGATTTAGGGTTAACTGAGGACCAGATTAAAAACATACAACGAATGTTTCCGTTTATAAATCTTTATAAATTTAAATTTGAAAATTATCCAGCATTTATTGGACATAGAGATTCAGATACAAAATTAGGTGGTTACGCATGGAAACCTTTGATAATTCAAGATGTCTATTTGAAAAGTAATAAGACTGTCTTTTGGTTTGATACAGGTACACGCAGTAACAGATTTTTTATCAACTCTTTAATAACGATAAAACATCGTGGGTATTTTTCTACATACAGCCCAGGAACAATACAAGATTGGACCATAAAAAGCGTTGTTAAAAAGCTAAATGTATCTGAAAAAGATTTAAGAAAAAGAAACTTAAATGGGGCAATAGTTGGATTTAAACAAGGAGATACAAAAGCCAAAAAACTCTTAGACGATTGGGTGAACTTATCTTTAAAAAAAGAGCTTATCGTTCCTAATGACAACTCAAGAAAAAATCACCGTCACGATCAATCATTATTAACCATATTGTCTTACAGAATAAGCCCAAACTTTTTTGCTAGAAATAAATTTATGTATGGAATAAAAATTCATCAACATTCAAAAAGAGTAATATATATTCACGATAAATTATTAAACAATAAAATGAAAAAGTTTAGAGAAAATTGGTATAAACAAAACCAAAGCATTTCAACAAATACATTTAAAAAATCGAAAATAGTTATTTTTTTAAATATTGATCAATTCAGAACGATTAAAAATTATAAATTTAAAAATAAGTTAATCATAGTTCTGCTTCAAAGCTTTTCAGAAGTTTTAGTATTAGAAAATTATTTAGCAAGAAAAAAACTGAATGTAAATGTTTTATTAGATTCTGATGATGAGATTAATAATAATTTAAATTTTCCAATCTTTAGATTAAAACTAACAGAAGAAAATCTTAAAAACTTTCTGTTTAATGGGGAGAAAAGTTATTCTTAATTTTTTAATTATTAAATAAGTGTTTGTAAAATTGATAATTTACTGATTCCAATAAATATTTTTTACTATCTTTCTCTGCCTCTACTTTTATGTTCATTAGATTATCTTTTCTTTTAAAAATATATTTTATTTTTTGACTTAGTTCGAAATTTGTATCTGAATCAAATAAAAAACCATTTTTGCCGTCATTTATGATCTCTCCAGCGTTACTTTGAAAACTTGAAAGAGTAGCGTTTCCAAAGTACATCGATTCCATTAATACGACTGGAAGGCCTTCTACATCTCCTCCTTTTGTAACTATTGAAGGCACTACTATTAAGTCAGCAATTTCATATATATATTTTAATTTAGGTATATCATTAAAAAATTTTATAATTTTTACATTCTTAGTAAGGCCATGTTTATCAATTAGCCTGAAATATTCATTAACTAACGAGCCTGAACCACAAATAATTAATACAATTTCATCAAGTATTTCTGGAATTTCTTTCAGAGAATTTATTAAGGATTCAACACCTTTTTTTTTGGCAAATCTACCAGCGTAAACAATTTTAAATTTATCATGGTATTTTGAGATTTCAATAATTTCGGTAGATTCGATAGATTCAAATTTATTGCTATTAACCCCCATGGGGATAATTTTGCTTTTGTCTTGGTTCCAATTCTTTTTTTTAATATTTCGTTTTAGTTTGTATTCAGTGTTTTTAGAATCAAAAGTAAATGATTTTGCATTTTTAACAATCGTATTTAATAATAGTTTTCCAATTACAGGTAATTTAGTCAATATCTCAGCATCATGTGCATGACTTGTAAATACAAAAGGTACTCTTGTCAACTTAAAGCAAATTAAAGCAATTAATGCTTGAGGCATAACCCAATGTGCATAAATTAAATCAGGTTTTAATTTATTAATTAGCTTTAAAGTTGCCAATAGCTGTGATATTAAAAAGAATGGAATAACCAGTGTATAGAGAAAATTTTTTCTTAAAACCGGCAAGATCCCTTCACCAGCAAGTTTTTCAAATCTAGAGAAAAAGTATCTAAATCTATATTCGTTAAAATATAAATTTTCTGAATATTTTTTATTTTGATAAGATGGCGCAAGAACAGTAAATTCTATATCATTATTTTTCTTTTTTAACTCTACTATTTGATCCATGACAAAACTTGGAGTGGGATCATTGTTGCTAAGTGGAAAAGTAGACGCTAAAACTATAATTTTTTTCATACTCTGTCTAGGTTAAATAAAACTTTATAATACCTTATTACATATTAATATTTTAATTAATCATGAGTGCAGAGATAAATTTTGTAATTACTGGCAGCGAAGGTTTTTTGTCAAAAAATTTCATTTATTTTCTTTCGGATACAAAATTTAATTTTTACAAGGTTTCACATAAAAGTTTTGATGAAGATATCCACAATATCAAGAAACTAAAACTTAAGAACATAATTTTAATTCATAACGCATTTTTGCATCCCAGTATATTAAGGAATAAAAATCATGATTTTTTTAAAAACAAATCCAATGAACTTTTTTATAAAATTGTAGAATTTATTACCCATAATGATATTTATAGTATTTTTTACCCATCCTCAGGTTCTACTAAAAAGTTTAGAGACATTGATAACAATTTATTTAAACCTTATGCAGATCAAAAAATTTATGAAAAAGCTCAGTTAAATAACTTAAGTAAGGATTTGGGCTTTAAAATAATGGTTCCTATTATTTACTCTTCAATTGGACCATTTGGAAAATATAATAGAAACTCTTCCCTCTCTTCAATTCCATATAATGCTTTTCTTGGCAATGAAATAAACATCCTAGACAAAACTAACAATACTTATTCAATAACCTGTATAGAAGATTTAGTTAAACTGTCTATAAAAGCATTGTCAGATCCAATTAGTGAATCGAATCTTGTTCTTGATGTAGGGAGTGAAATTTTAAATATTAAGGATTTCATAGATATGAATATTAATATTTTTGGATTAGATCCAAATAAAGTCAAATTTAACTTTGAAGATGTCGCCCTACAAAATTATTTTTCAGATAATTCAAAATATTTAGAACTTTTAAAATATTATTCAATAAGAAATACTAAAGTAAGCGACTACTTGACCTACTTAAAAAAGTATTTTGAAACTTTGTAAATATTTGATTTTTTCTAAAGCGATATTTTTTTAGAACTCTTAATTTGTATCTTTTGATGTTAAATATAATTTTTTCAAATAATCTTAAAATGTAGCTTTCATTTAAATTTACAGAATCATGTGAATCAATTTGTTTTTCTTTGAATAATGAAATCCAATATTTTTTATCAAGCTTATCGAAGTTAAACCTTTTTTTAGAAATATATTTTTTTGCTTCAATTAAAAACTCATAATTTATCTCATTAAAATGCTCCACAATAATTACTGGCAAGTCAGATGTGGTCTCTTGAAAAGTTGGATGTTTTTCAACAATTGGTATAGCTCCTGCGTAAAGGGACTCCCATAATCTATGTGTATCATAGCCATTTCCAAAAGGGCAAAGAACAAAATCTGATGAGCTTAATGATTTGAGATATTCTTTCAATTCTAAATTAGGAGACTCTATTTTTACCCAGCTTTTCTTTTCAAAGTGCCGATACAATTCACTTCTAACCTTATCATTTGTATTTATTTGAAAATTAATATAAAGTAGATTTTCTTTTTGAATAATTTTATTTTTTTTACTGTGTTGTAAAAAATGTTCTTTAAGTAAATTTTTTTTTGAGTAACTATTTGAAATACCCAAAGGAAAAGCTCTTAATTCTGGATGGTCTATGTTTATATTTACAGAAAACCATTCCGAAATACACTCTGGTTTACTTTTAAATAATTCATAATTTATAGGTTCGTCAGATTGGGCTGTTATGAGTTTAATATTTTTTAAATTTACTTTGTCTAAGAGTTTAAAAAGTGACTTTACACATGAAAGATTTGTAAAAATTGTATCATTTTCATTAAGCTGAACTGACTTTAATTTGTAAAAGATTTGTCCATCTATATTTGATATTATGTAGTAGTTACTTAATTCAAGATTGTTAAACTCTTCAGTTGTAACAAGTTCTGAATAGACAACATCACACTCTCTAGCAATCTCATAACTTGAAATAAAATTAATTTTACTAAAGTCAGTCATCATTTAATCAAATCAAAAAGTAAGTTGTAGGTTTTTTCTTGATCTCTATAATTAGTAAATTTATGGAAATTATTATTAATGATGTTTTTGTACATTAATGTAAATTGATTAAATTCCCCTACATGAGTCTTTTCTGTAGTTTCTTCAGAATATATTTCAAAGTAACTGTGAAAATTATCTGGTTTTGAAAAAATAAACGGAAAATGATAAGAACTCTGCAAAGTATCAAATCTCAATTCATTTGAGTAAACATCTGAAATACCCCACCTGGAATTAAATTTTATGCCAGATTTAGTTTCAATTTCTATCTCTCCTCCTAGATCAACGTCAATATTATTGTCAGAAACTTTACTAAATTTATTAATTATGTAATCTTCTTTTTCTAGACTAAAAAAAAGGGATAAAGGATAAATACCTAAATCTAATGTAAAACCACCACCTTTATCTTTCTGATATCTAAAATTTTGTTTGTCCATTTCGGGTATCGTAAAGTTTGCTTCAATACTTTGCACATTATTACTTTTAAAAACATTAATAACTTCATCCCATAAAGGATGATGCAAATACATCAATCCTTCAAAAATTCTTTTTTTGGATTTATCTTTTAGAAAATCCTTATATTCAAATAATTTAGAACTATTCGACAAAGGTTTTTCAATAAGGAAAACATCTGAAAAAGTTTTAATCTGTTCAAAATTTTCTAAATGCGAATTTGGAGTAGATGCAATAATTACAAAATCATAAGTACAATTTTTATCAAGGTGATCAAAGTTTTTTATTCGTACCTTACCGGATTCTTCAACATTTGTTTTTTTTCTATCAACAATTTCAATGCAAGATATTTTGTTAATATTTAATAGTGCCGGAATAATTCTTTTAGAAGTGTGAATACCGTTTCCAATTACTAATATTTTCAATTTCTTTTATTATAAAGCTTTAATATTTAAATCTTATTCAACAAATTCATATTATTTGATTATTATCAAATTTATGAAAATATTAGTTACCGGATGTTTTGGCTTTATTGGATTCAATTTTTTAAAGTATATAGATTCGAATTATAAAAATGAAATAGAAATAATTGGAATTGATTCATTAGAATCAGCAGGTTCTACTACTAATAGTGTTAATTATAAAAATGATAAATTTACTTTCATCAAAGGTAATATTGTAGATATCAACAGTTTTGAGATTTCCAAAATTGATGTTGTTGTAAATTTTGCCGCAGAAACCCATGTTGATAATTCAATCTTTATGCCTGAAAAGTTTATAGATTCAAATGTTCTTGGTGTGACAGAGTTGTTAAAATTTTCAGTGAAAAATAAGATTTCAAAATTTGTTCATATTTCTACAGATGAAGTTTATGGAAGTGTTCAAAATGAATATTGTAAGGAAAGTAATTTTTTTAACCCCTCTTCACCATATTCTGCATCTAAAGCTAGCGCTGAGTTAATATGTAACTCATTTATAAAAACATATGGCCTAAATATTTTAACAGTTAGGCCTGCCAATAATTATGGATACTTTCAACAACCTGAAAAACTTATACCATTCAGCGTTGCAAATCTATTGAACAATCAAAATATTGAAATCTATGGAGACGGTAAAAATATACGTCATTGGCTTCATGTCTCTGATACTTCAAGTGCTATTTTAAAAATAATTGAACAAGTTAATGAGCCAGATGTTTTCAATGTTGGTTCTGGAGTTTATATGAACAATATTGACTTAAGCCATAAGTTGCTGAGTATTTTGAATTTAACTGATGAAAGAATTACATTTGTTGAAGATAGGCCCGGGCATGATTTCAGATATGCTATTGATTTCTCAAAATTAAAATCTCTTGGTTGGGAACCACAGGCCCAATTCGACAATGAACTAGGAAATACTGTCAACTGGTATATCAATAATGAAGAATGGTGGAAAAATTCTTATCAAAATATTATAAATAGTAAGAGAAAAAAAAGGAAAGGATTGGTTTAATTCTGATATGAAAACAGGCGGAATTTTACTTTGTGGAGGTCATGGTACAAGACTTTTTCCTACAACAAAATATATTAACAAACACTTAATACCTATTTATGACAAACCAATGATATATTACTCACTTTCAATTCTGTTACTTGCAGGGATGAGGGAAATAACAATAGTTTGTAATCCTGAAGACAGAGATTCATTTCAAAAACTATTAGGAAGCGGAGAAGAATTTGGAGCGGACATTAAATATTCAGTACAAGAAGCACCACTAGGAATACCAGATGCAATTTCAAAAGCCCTAGAGGTGTCGGAGTACGACAAATTTATTACAGTATTAGGGGACAATTTTATATTTGGTCAAAATTTTTTTACTAATTTAGAATTTATATATAACAATACAGTCACTTCCTCTATTTTTCATCAAAAGGTGAAGAACCCAGAAGACTTTGGCGTAATTGATGTAGACAGTAATAACAAAATTACATCTATAATTGAAAAACCAAAAAAGTATATCTCAAATAAGGCTGTAATAGGTCTTTATATTTTTGATCATAATTTTCAAAATTATTTTGAAAACTCTTCTCATTCAAAAAGAAATGAATATGAAATTGTTGATATATTGAATCAATATTTGAACAATAATTTACAACATCATGAAATTGGGAGGGGAACAGCTTGGTTTGATATGGGTACAACAGAGGCATTTTTTAATTGTTCTTCCTTTGTAAGGACAATCCAGGAAAGACAAGATGTTTTAGTTTGTTCTCCGCATGAAATTGCTTATAGAAACAACTGGATTGATCAAATATCTTTAGAAAACTACATTGGAACTATTAAAGGATCTGAATACTCTGAAAACTTGATTAATTCTTTGCTATAAATATGTATAGAAAGATAAATTTTCATGAACCCTCTGAGTCTTCTAAGATTAAAAAGTATGTCAACCAATCGCTAAATACGAATTATTACTCAGAAGGAATTTTTGACTACAAAGTTAAAAAATACCTGGCATCAAATTATGGTCTCAAGAATACACTCATTACCCACAGTGCAACAGGTGCTTTAGAGTTAAGTGCATTAATTGCAAAAAGCTCTTTTCCTAATAAAAAAGTTTTCTTACCATCGTACACATTCTCTTCAACTGCAAATGCATTTATAAGAGCTGGATTTAAAATTCAATTTTTGGACATTGTAAAAGAGAACTTTATGATCGATTTTAAAGAATCAGTAAAAAAAGTTCAAAATAACATACTTGTTCCAGTTCACTATGCAGGATTTCCTGTAGAAATGCATGGATATAGAGATTTTAAAAAAGAAGGCTTTTTAATTGAAGATGCCGCACAAGGATTAGGTGCAACATGGAAAAATAAGAATGTTGGTACTTTCGGTAATTTATCTGCATTTTCTTTTCACTATACAAAAAATATTCATGGGGGGTTTGCAGGCCTTATCTCAGTTAATGAAAAAAAATATTTTGAACAAGCAAAATTTATTTATGAGCGCGGTACCGATAGGACAAAGGTGGTTTCGGGTTTAAAAAATAGATACCAATGGGTAGAGATAGGTTCTAGTTTTCAGGTTCCTGATATATTAGCAGCTATAATTTATGCTCAACTTGAGGACTATGAAGTTATCAATAAAAAGAGAAAAAAAGTTTATGAATTTTATTCAAACTTGTTCTCATCTAAGGATTACAGCTCTTTCTTTACACTTCCCAAATATTCAATTGAAAGTAGGCACAACAACCATGCTTTCTTTCTAATATTTAATACAGACAAACAAGCGAGTAATTTTATTGAGTTTACAAAATCTAAAGGTGTAAATTGTTATATTGGATACGTCCCACTTCATAATTCAAAAATGGGAAAAAGATTAGGACTAGATAAGAGACTAAACAATACAGAAACTTACGCAAAAAAAATTGTTAGATTACCATTTCATACAAACCTTATAAAAGAAGACCTTAATTATATTTCAGAAGTTTTTGAAAGCTATTTCAAATTATAGAAAAATTAACCTAGCAAGATGAGGATTGACATAAGGTCCGTGATTTATAAACTGAATTATTTGGAATTTGCTTATCCATTTAAAATTATCATCTAAATCACCAATTTGTTCAAAATCGATATTTTTAACTAATCCAAGATTCCTTTTATTAAAAAGACGACCACCATCTTCCGACAACCATTGCTTAAATATAAAACTATTTTCACTTTCATAATCTTTGAAAAATTCATAATATTTTGGTTCAGATCCTTTATGAGCTTTTTTTATATTAGAGAATGTAGCTTGAAGAGTGGGGCTTAATTGTATGAGTTCATAATTTCCTGGTTCAAACTTAGCTTCTACTAAATAATGAGGAAGTCCATTGATCTCGGACCTAATCAATCCTAATATACCACCATCAAAGTCAATCTCCGATATTATTGGCTGATTCCACCCTTTAACACCTACTTCTCTCGTAGATGAGTTTCGTATTTTCAGACCAAATATTTCAAAAAATTTACCTGATTCATGTTTAAAATTACCATCCTTATCAGATGACCAAGATTCTAAATCATTTAAATTTATTTTTTCAACGCTAGCTGAAAGATTGTTTTTAAGATTTTCTAACCAAGAAAATAAATCTTCAAAAGATTCAGAATTATTCGTACAATAAATTGATTCAATTAATTTTTCAATCTCTAGATTGCTTTTATCATCAAGAATTTTTGAGAGTCTCTTTTTAAGTTGATTGAATTCACTTAGATTTATATTGCTCATCTTTTTTAATCTTAATAAATATATAGAACTTTAATAGTAATAAAATAAACAAACATGGAGCTAAAAAGCGTTACAGTAATTATCCCAACAGTAAACAGACCTCAACTTATTAAAAGATGTATAGATTCAGTACTTAATCAAGATTATGAAGGCGATATTGATTGTATAGTTGTCGATAGTTCTGAGAATCTTGAAACAAGAAATTTATGTGAAACAGCATCATTAAGCCTATCAAAAACTTTAAACAGAAATATAGAATATATACAGAACAAAGACTCAAAGTTCCCAATAGATAATTGGATTATTGGCTCTAAAAAGATTTCAACAAATTATGCAAAATTTTTATGTGACGATGACTGGTTGGATAGTAATTTCATTAGTGAATGTGTTTATTATTTAAATAAAAATAAAGCAAAAACTGTTGTAACAAATATAAACATACATCAGACTAATGGAAACATAATGGAAAATTACTATAATCTTGAAAACGGTTTAATTCCAAAAACTGAAGTAATTGATTCGTTTCTTAATAGAAGCTCTATTTTGCCTGTTACACCTACTGCAGCCTTGATGGTTTCCTCTAAATTTTTAGAAAGTTTTAAATTTTCACTTCAACATTGGGAATGTACGAAGTACTTATTCGGTTTTGATTTTTTAATGAATTATTACGGTAGTTTTGATGAATCGAATACCTTCATTCTTGAAAATTCGTTAGCTAATTCATGGGCGGGTGATGACTCAATGACATTAAATGTAAAAAAATCAAACATTTTTTATTGCTACTTACTTGCTTTGGGACGGTTGGTATATAAATTTGAACAAAAATTAAATCCTGAACAAAAAAAATTATTTTCCCATTATTTACGTATTATTGAACTTAAATCAATTTTTCAACCAGAATTGAAAAAAAGAATATTTGAATTTCCAATTAATAAAAAATTGATTGTTAGAAAATTAATCAGTGATTTTATATCAAAGTTATTAATAAAAATTAAGTATAAATTTAAAAATTAGTATTTTGAAATTTACGCAAAGCTTTTTGATTTAAAAAACGCTTGGCTTTACCTTGGTAATGAATATTTGCAACATTGATAAATTTTTTATTGTAAATATCATAAATACTAAATCCACTATTTTTTTTATTTTTATATGTTTTAATATGTCCTCTAAAGCTCATATTGTATTGTTTTTTTTCATAAAATCCTTCAGAGTCATTAATGTCATTCATAAAAACAAAATTTTTATTTTTATTATTAGTTAATGGAAGCATAAGATTTTGTACTTTAACTAAGTTATTTTTCTCAAGTAAATAGAAAAGTGTCATATCACATATGCCGCCAGATCGAGTACTTTCATGGTAATTAATTTTCTGTTCAATCATGCTAAACTTTTCTTTTGTAACAAAAATATCTTCGTATAACTTTTGAAATTCAACAAAAAAATTCCTACTCAATAGAGATGAATGAATACTTGCTGTCATGTGGAAAGGATTATCAAAATTATTGCTAACTAAATAGGCATTGTCTTCAATAAAATTGAAGCTGTTAATATTTTCTAGGAGAATATTGTCACTATCAATATGAAAAATATTTTCTATATTATTTTCTTCCATAAATAGCTTTGTAATAAATACCCTCAAGTACCACAACCATACATATTTTTTATCAGTAAAGTTGTATGGTTCAAAATGAGATTTGAGATATCCAATTTCATCTTTTTTAAGATAATCTTCGTAATTTACAAACTCAACGTTATTAATTTGAGATAGATGACTAACTTCACTATCACCAATAAGAATAATTTTATTTGAGGTAGAAGTTATTTGACAATTAAATTTTAAGTAGTCTTGATAGCCTGTATGAAAAATTAATACCTTTGTTTCTGACATTGTTCACATTTTAATAAAATTAAAATACTAGATAATTAAATAGTTAAAATGTATAAGTACTAAATTTTATGAAAAAAATAATCAGTGAAAATTACAAATCAATTCGGGTAAAACCAATAAATTTTAACGATAAGGATGATCTTTTATTCAAAAATGAGTATGTAAAAACAATACCTGAAACTTACTATTTGTTCGACAAAAACATATATTTAAATAATAATAATTTGTATAAGTATAAATATTTAAATAAATACTTGTCCGAAACAAAAATGGATACTGACAATTGGAACTTTTTTAAGAACAGTTTAAAAAAGTTGGTGAATAAATCTTTTCCAAAGCATATTAGCTATATTGACCAAGCTAGCTGGGTGATTGATGACAAGAGTATAAATTATTTTCATTGGATGACAGATGTTTTAAGTAGGATAGCCTTAATACCACCTCCTTTATTGGACAACTATCCGATAATGGTTCCAAAAAAACTTATTTATAAATCTTTTATTAGAGAATCTTTGGAGCTATTAAAGACCAATTACATAACCTACGAAGAAAATGATAGTTATAAAATTGGTAAAATGTTGATAACTAGTCACGTTGCACCTGCCGGAAATTTTAATAAGAATTTTATTTTAACAGTAAGAGATCAGCTTTTAAAAACAATTGATACAAGGCCTAATACAGGAGCAAGGCTTTGGGTAAGTAGAAAAAAACAAAATAGAAGAATTTTGGTTAATGAAGATGAAATCTTAGAAATACTTTTAGAATTTGGTTTCCAAATTATATTACCTGAAGAACTTAGTTTTAAAGAACAACTCAAATTATTTTCAGGAGCATCTTTATTAGCTGGAACCCATGGTGCGGCTTTGACAAATGCAATGTTTATGGAAACAAATTCAAGTATTCTTGAGATTAGAGCAAGCAATGATACACACAGGAACCCATTTTTTACTTTAGCAAGTGAATTTGATTTAAGGTATTATTATCTTCTTGCTAATCCAAAAATCGATTCTCTTGAATCTGATTTATATCTAAATCCTAAAAATTTAAAAAATACTTTGATGTCGATTTTAAATTAAATCTAGATAAAATTTGTCCTTATAAAACTTGATAACATTGCTAAAAAATTAATAATTTAAAATAGTCAATATACATAAAGCTCTAACATGGATATGTGGATACAATCGAAATTGAAGGCATTTGTGGACCAACTCCAGTTGATTTTATAGAACCCAATATAACTGGTAGCGATTATATTTTTCAAAACGATCCTTTGTTTGATCCATTAAATGTCTATGATTTTTTTGGAAGAGGCGCTACCGTAAACTCTTTCTCAGAGTGTTTTTATTATGTAAATCTAGGTTTCTCACCAGATAAAGTAACTATTTTTGATTATTTAATACCAACTATATTCACACTAGCTATAGGTCTATTTGGCTTTTTATTGTATAAATGGAATTTTAAAACTAAATTAATTGATTTATTTTCAACAATTAAAAAAATAGATTTCAAGAAATATAAGAATAATAGGATTACCCCAAAAATTTTATTTTCAATTTTTCTAATTTGGTCTTTAATTCAGTATTATTTTTTATTTCGTTATGTAAGTTCTAAGGCCCTTCGCATACCTTCATTTATCGATGAATATAATGTTATTTCCTCCAGTTATCTATTTTTTACACAATTAGATTTTAATGCTGGAGGATATCTTGGAGGAAATTATACAGTCCAGCTGACTTCAGGACCACTTTCTGCTTTAGGTGGGGTAATAGGTTGGAGCTTAACTGAAAGCTTTAATTTTTCAAGGGTTTCAAATTTTATTTGGCTGTTTTTATTGCAGTTCACATTGGCATTTTTTATTGGTAAAAATTTTAATTTAGATAAAAAATTTCTTTTTCTCACTTCTGGTCTGTTTTTAATACTCATACCATGGTGGCAAGGGGGTCTTTATTCTTTAGGAGAAATTCCTTCAACAATATTATTTGTGAGTGCAGTATTTCTATTTTCAAAATATAGGAAAACATCTATAATTTTATTTTCGCTCGGAATATTTTATGCAAAAATTTTAACATTCTTACCTTTTATTGCGTTTTATATTGTAATAGCAATTTACGAAAGAAATCTAAAGAATATAGTTTCTGATATTATAGTTTTTTTAATTCCTATTTCATTTTGGCTCATACTAGTTTCTCTAAAGTATGAAAACGGATCTTTAATAGATTACTTATTTAATCAATTTAACTTCATTACTCAACACAAAGCTTCTGGGATTAATAATACCGATTATTCTTTTTTTGAAAATTTCATAAATACTTTGAATGACTCAGAGTTCTCGGGATGGAATATATATGAAAAAATTAGATTAATTTTATTACCACTAGCGTTCATATTTTTAATATTTAGAAATAGAGTAAAAATAGATAAATATTTTGGATTCATCTCTATTCCAATAATATCTTCAACTTTGTCTATTTACTTTTGGTTTTGGCTCCTTAACTCAACAAAGTGGATTAGACACACGCAACACTTTACTGTCTTGATGATTTTTTCATTAGTCTATATTTTAAATTCGAATGCTATACGAAATAAATTTGATTTAATTTTAATTAACACCATTTTGTTTTTATTAATAGACAACAATAAGGAAATGATTTTATTCTTTGTATTTATCAGTTTTTTAATTATTACAATACTGGACAAAAGCTATATAAAATCTGCGGCTAAAGTGATCCTAGTTTTTTTTATTGCATTAGATATAATTCTCGTAAACGAAAATATTGTAGTTTTTGAAAACCTTTATCAAACTTATATGAACTGCGAAATTACAATTTTATCCGAAGATTGTAGGACAACTTATCTTGGAAGATAATCATTTTTATATTTTTTTCTAATTTTTACTAGATCTCTAAGCATTACTATTGAGTCTTTAATTAATGAGACAGAAGAATTTCTATTAAAATTATATTTAATCGGTATTTCTTGTATTTCTAACCCTATTTCTTTACAAGCTTGAATTAAATCTACATCAAAAGAAAACCCTGAAAAAGTTAACCGTTCTGAAATTTTTTGAATTTTATCGCTGTGTAAATATTTGAAACCACATTGTGTATCTTTGATATTTATATTAAACATTTTTCTTACTATAAAATTAAAAACTTTTCCGGCTAAAACCCTTCTAATTGGTGTATTAATCTCTTTCCCTAGACTTCTTGAACCAATTAATAAATGATAATTTTTTTTAGAAAGCCAATCAGGATTAAACTCTTTGATGTCTGTAGATAAATCTGCATCTAATATTAGAACTTTATCAAACTTACAATTTTGTAAGCCTTTTTTAACAGCTGCGCCCTTGCCTTTTATGTATTCATTAAGTAGCAACACGTATTGCTGATTAACTAAACTATGTATTTTCTCAACAGTGCTGTCTGTTGATTTATTATTTACTATTAGTATCTCACCTTCGCATTTGTTTTCCAGCATCCATTGTTGAACTCTTTTAATACTATCGACAATTATTTCTTCTTCGTTGAAGCAGGGTATAACTATACTTATCATTAATACTTTAATTTAAAAGTTTGTTCAAAAACAGAAACTATTGTCGGATATATTCATGAACAATTATTACACAAAATAAAAATTTAAATAAAAGTAGTGAAGTTTTTTTATAACTTTATTTTGTAGGCGCTATAGGATTTGAACCTGTGATTTCTTTTTTGTAAGGATAGAACCATTGACACCAAACTAACTGTATAAGTTCATTGATGTTTGCGATAATGAACCAATACTGAAAGTTTATTTTAACTTTGTGTGTCTTTTTTCTATATATATGTAAAGATTTTTGTACAAAATCAGCCAAAGTGCCAATTTTTCTATATATATGTAAAGATTTTTGTACAAAATCAGCCAAAGTGCCAATTTTTCTATATATATGTAAAGATTTCTCAAAAAACTCTTATGAGCTCTACAGGATTTGAACCTGTGACTTCTTCCTTGTAAGGTAAGAGTCGTTTTTTTAAGGAATTGGAAAATTTAATTCCACTAATCCATCAGTTGCTTCAGAAATATTATATCCACCATCATCATTTGTAATATTTTCAATATACCAAGACACTTTTTGATC
>MDTA01131574.1_pt1 | contig 36960 bp, 34 predicted proteins | sample 811151 | NCBI WGS metagenome assembly MDTA01 (sample SAMN05326648, study PRJNA326480) | marine metagenome | isolation source: seawater | place: Indian Ocean: South | collected 2010
TCGCGGTTGACCCGCGCCGTGGTCGCCATGCGCAGGATCTTGCCTTCCAGGCCGACCAGGCGCCGGTTGAGGCCGTAAAGCTGATCCAGGAGCTGTTCGATCCGATTGTTGTTGAGGTGCACGTCCTCCATCAACTCGATCAGTTCCTTGCGCAGCTTCTGGAAGCGTTTTTCCTGGCTCGGCTTGGGCTCTTCGCCCGAGGTCAGCAGTTCCAGGCGCTGCATCTGCACGCGGTGGAGCTTCTTGTACGTCTTGGCGATGTTCTCGAAGGTCTCGATGACCTCCGGCTTCAGCTTGGCTTCAAGCGCCGCCAGCGACAGGTTGTTTTCGCCGTCGTCGTCATCGTCGTCATCGTCGTCGCTGCTGCTTTCGGATTTCTCGCCGTCCTCGCCGTCGCTGTCGTCGTCGGACTTGGCGGACTTATCGTCGTCCTTCTTGTCCTCTTCCGATGCGGCTTCCTTGGCTTCCGGCTGGGCGTCGTCGTTGTCGGCCTCGCCTTCGCTGTCACCGCCTTCGGTCTCGCCGTCTTCGCCGTCGGTATTGGCGTTGTTGTTGTTGTTCGCCTGGCCCGGGCCGCCGCCATGGGTGGCCTCCAGGTCGATGATGTCGCGCAACAGCATGTCTTCGGCGATCAGCGCGTCGTGCCACAAGGTGATGGCCTTGATCGTCAGCGGGCTTTCCATCAGGCCGCCGATCATCATTTCACGGCCGGCCTCGATGCGTTTGGCGATGGCGATTTCGCCTTCGCGGGACAGCAGTTCGACCGACCCCATTTCCCGAAGGTACATGCGGACCGGATCGTCCGTGCGGCCCAGGTCGTTCTCGTCGACGTTGCCGGCGGTGCTGGCCGGGCTCTTTTCGCCCTCGTCCTCGTCGTCGGAATCGCTGGACGCGCTATCCTCGGTTTCTTCGTTCTCGACGACGTTGATGCCCATTTCGGACAGCATCGCCATGGTGTCTTCGATCTGTTCCGAAGATACCTTTTCCGGCGGCAGGGCGCCGTTCAGTTCGTCATACGTGACGTACCCGCGCTCCTTGCCCTTGGCGACCATCTTCTTGACCGCCGCGCCCAGGGTATCGAGAAGGGGGCTGTCGCCGCCTTCTTCCTGGTTTTCGCCGCTGTCACGTTCTTTCGCTTGTGCCTTTGCCACGCTCGACCTCTAAATCCGTTGTTCGGGGGAACGCCGCCCCCTCCGGTTCCCGCCGCTCTTGGCGCGGTTTCCGGTTAAACTCTTCAATGGCGTTCCCGATGCCTTTGCCCAGTAGATATAGTCTTTAGTTCCGTTCCACCTGACCGCCGACCGGCCCTGCCTTCTTGTTGTTGTCCGGACGTCCGCCCGCAAACCGTTTTCGCGGCCCGATCTATTCGAAGCCAGCGGCGATTTGCTCGCTTTCGTCCATCATCCGCCGAACCCTGACGACCCAGTTCATATTCTCGTCCGACGGGTCACGCCGGACGGCGTCTTGGGCCGCTTGGAGTTCGGACTCCAAGTCCTCTCCGCGCAGGTGGTTGATGGTTGCTTCCCAGCCCCGTCTGGCCTCTGCAAGTCCCGCATTGGGGCGCGCGAATCTGGCGTGATCATACGTTCGCGCGCTTAATAGCTGGCTCAGCGCCTGGGAATAACCCTGCTCTGACAAGTGGTTTACAAGCCCTTCCGTGTCAAGGGGTAAACCACCCGCGTGGGTGATTAATAACGCCTGACGTAAATTGTCAAGGTTGGCGTCCGCGACGGCGATGCGGCCCAGGTCTTCCTCGACCTCGGCCAGCAGGTCCGGATGGTTGATCGCGGTCGCCAAAAGGATCGCCGCGCGCAGGCGGTCGCTCTCGACTGGACGGATGTCCGGACTGTCGGCGCGCAGGCGTTGGCTGGGCCCGGCCCAGTTGTTGCCGCCGAACTTGCCCTTGCCGCGGAAATCCCCGCGTCCGCTTTGTCCGCCCCGGCCCGCCGGGCCGTCCGGCCACAGTCGGGTCTTGAAGAAGTCCTGGAAATAGCGCCGCACCGTGGGGTCGGGAATGTCGCGCAGTTTCTGGTCCAGCCGCTTGTTCAGATCGGCGCGGCCTTCCGGCGAGGACGGCAGGCTGCCGCCCGATTCAACCCGCCAGATCAATTCGGATAAGGCGGTGGCGCCTTCCAGGACTTCGTCGAAGGCGGCCCGGCCCTTGCCTTGAACGAGCGAGTCCGGATCTTCCCCCGGCGGCAGCATGGCAAAGCGCAGGCCGAACCCGGCCTTGAGCAGGGGCAGGGCGCGTTCGGCCGCCCGCGCGGCGGCGCGCTGGCCCGCCGCGTCGCCGTCGAAACACAGGATCGGCTCCGGCGCCAGCTTCCACAGCAACGCGATCTGTTCTTCCGTCAGCGCGGTGCCCAGGGGGGCGACCGCTTGGCCGATCCCGGCCTGGGCCAGGGCGATGACGTCCGTATAGCCTTCGCAGACGACGATGCTCCCGTGTTCGCGCACGGCCTCCTTGGCCTGGGCCAGACCGTAGAGATTGCGGCCCTTATGAAAGAGGCTGGTCTCCGGCGAATTCAGATATTTCGGCCCGTCGCCCGCCAGCAACCGCGCGCCGAAGGCGATGACCCGGCCCTGGCGGTCGGTGATCGGGAACATGACCCGGCCGCGGAACCGGTCGTAGGGATCGCGATTGCGGTCCTCCGGCTGAACCAGCAGGCCCGCCGCCACCATGGCGCTTTCCTCGATCCCTTCGGCGGCCAGCATGGCCTTCAGCTTGCCGCGCCCGTCGGGGGAGAAGCCTAGGCGAAACCGCTTGATCGTCTCCTCCGTCAGGCCGCGCCCGCGCAGATAGTCCAGGGCGGCGCGTCCTTCCGGCATGCGCAGGCATTTCTCGAAGAACGCCGCCGCCATCTCGACGACCTCGGCGAGCGATCGGTTGCGGGCCTGGCGCTGGCGTTCCTCGGGCGTTTCCTCGGGCATGGGCATCCCGGCCTCGCCGGCCAGGCGCGCCACGGCCTCGCGGAATTCCAGGCCCTCGGTCTCCATGACGAAATCGATGATCGAGCCGTGAACGCCGCAGCCGAAGCAATGGTAGTGGTCTTCATAGACGTGGAAGCTCGGCGTCTTTTCCTTATGGAACGGGCAGCAGCCCTTGGTGTCGCGGCCCGAGCGCACCAATTTCACCCGCCGCCCGACGACATCCGTCGCGGGCAGGCGCAGCTTCAGTTCTTCCAGGAATTCAGGAGGTATGGCCATTCGGCCTCCGATTATTGGCTCCGACGTCGAGACGCGAACCTGTAACCATACGCATTTTACCTACGTAAGCGCAGCAATGGAGTCACGGGGCTTATCCCCGTGATTCTCAATTCAATCACAGCTTGGTGGTATTGATCTTGCTTACGTGGTTGGCGCGAATCGCCGTCCGCGTCGGACTAACAGAGGCGATCCTTGACCAAGGCGCTGGCCTTGGAGAAGTCCATCCGGCCAGCGTACTTGGCCTTCAGCGCCCCCATGCACTTGCCCATGTCCTTGATGCAGTCGGCGCCCGTATCGGCGATCACGGCGTCGACGGCTTCGGCGACTTCGTCTTCCGAAAGCTGTTCCGGCAGGAACTTTTCGATGACGGTTATTTCCTCGCGCTCGCGGTCGGCCAGGTCCTGGCGCTTGCCGTCTTCATAGACCTGCGCGCTTTCATGGCGCTGTTTGATCATGGACTGCAGCAGGCTGAGAATCTCCTCGTTGGTGATTCCGTCCTGGTTACCTTTGTCCCGGGCGGCGATGTCCCGGTCCTTGATGGCGGCGTTGATCAGGCGAAGGGTCGCCGTCGCACAGGCGTTCTTCTCCTTGATAGAAGTCTTCAGCGCAGCCGAAATCTGCTCGCGTAGCATGGGGTGTGCCCCGGTTGTGTCGGAAGAAGCGGACCCTAGCCTAAAACTACCCCCAACGCAAACGCGATCCGATTCTTTAGTGGCTTGAAATATAAGCATCTTTTTTGTCAAACGAGTCTTGACCTTGTGCGGTGCAACGCGTAGAAGCTTGTTTCCAACGCATTCGGGGTCGTGCATCAAATTTGCGGCCCGGGCGCCTTGGTCCAACCCCAGCCCGAAAAAAGTCATATGTCCGAAGGTATCAAGCCCGCGACCACCACCATGGCCGCTCAACCGGCGAACGCAAACGCGGCCGTCGTGTTGGCGTCCGGCGAGGTGTTCTGGGGCCGCGGCGCGGGTGCGCCCGGTTCCGCCGTCGGCGAGGTCTGCTTCAACACCTCGCTTACCGGTTATCAGGAAATCATCACCGATCCGTCCTACGCCGGCCAGATCATCACCTTTACATTCCCGCACATCGGCAACGTCGGCGCCAACCCGGAAGATATGGAAACGATCACCCCGGCGGCGCGGGGTGCGATCATGCGGGTCGACATCACCGACCCGGCCAGCTGGCGCGCGGCGCAGCACCTGGATGCCTGTCTGAAATCCTTCGGCCTGACGGCGGTCACCGGCGTCGATACGCGGCGCCTGACGCGGCTGATCCGCGACGGCGGGGCGCCCAATGGGGTCATCGCCTATAAAGACGACGGGCCGCTGGATATTCCGGCCCTTGTCGAAATGGCGAACGACTTCCCGGGCCTTGAAGGCATGGACTTGGCGAAGGACGTGTCCTGCGCCCAGACCTATTCCTGGGACACGACCACTTGGTCGCTCGGGCAAGGGTACGGGAATTTGGCCGAACCCAAGCACCACGTCGTCGCCGTCGATTTCGGCGCCAAGCAGAACATCCTGCGCTGCCTTGCCGCCGAGGGCTGCAAGGTGACGGTGGTGCCGGCGACGGCGACCGCGGAAGACATCCTGGCCCATCGACCCGATGGGCTTTTTCTTTCCAACGGCCCGGGCGATCCGGCGGCGACCGGCGAATACGCCGTCCCGGCGGTGAAACAAGTCTTGGAAACGGGCCTGCCCGTGTTCGGCATCTGCCTGGGCCACCAGATTCTGGCCCTGGCGCTGGGGGCGACCACGTCGAAGCTCCACATGGGCCACCGGGGTGCCAACCAGCCCGTCAAGGACCTGGAGACCGGCAAGGTCGAAATCACCTCGCAGAACCACGGCTTCGTGGTCGACCGCGACAGCCTGCCGGACGGGGTCATCGAAACCCACCGCTCGCTGTTCGACGGCTGCCTCGAAGGCATCCGCGCCGAAGGCAAGCCGGTGTTCTCCGTGCAGTACCACCCGGAAGCTAGCCCGGGCCCGCAGGACAGCCACTACCTCTTCAAACGCTTCGTGAAGTTGATGGATGAAAAAGGTTAACCACTGAGACGGTGAGGCAGTGAGAAGGAAAAATGAGGCATCCCGCCGTTCCCAACGATCCGCTCACCGAAAAGGTCATCGGGCTTGCCATTGAGGTCCATCGCCATTTGGGGCCGGGGCTTTTGGAATCGGCCTATGAGGAATGTCTCTGTTTTGAATTGGAAAGCCAGGGTATCGAGTACGCGCGGCAAGTGCCGCTGCCCGTTACCTACAAGAATACGAAGCTGGAATGCGGCTACCGGATGGATTTGATGGTCGAGGGAAAGCTGGTCATAGAATTGAAGACGGTTGATCGATTGCTTCCCATCCATGAAGCCCAATTGTTGACTTATCTGAAACTGAGCGGGTTGAAGACGGGACTTTTGCTGAATTTCAACTCAAGTGTCCTGAAGGACGGAATCCGGAGGTTGGTGCTTTGAAATCCCTCACTCATTCTTCTCACCGCCTCACTGCCTCAGTGGTTCAATCTTAAAAATGCCAAAACGCACAGACATTAAATCCATCCTCATCATCGGCGCCGGGCCCATCGTCATCGGCCAGGCCTGCGAATTCGATTATTCGGGCGCGCAAGCCTGTAAGGCGCTGCGCGAAGAGGGCTACCGCGTCATTCTGGTCAATTCCAACCCGGCCACGATCATGACCGACCCGAACATGGCCGACGCGACCTATGTCGAGCCGATCACCCCGGAAATGGTCGAAAAGATCATCGCCAAGGAACGGCCGGACGCGCTGCTGCCGACCATGGGCGGGCAGACGGGCCTGAACACGGGGATCGCGCTGTTCGAAAACGGCGTGCTGGATAAATACGGGGTCGAGATGATCGGCGCCGACGCGGCCGTCATCGCCAAGGCCGAAGACCGTCAGCAGTTCCGTGACGCCATGGACAAGATCGGTCTGGAAAGCCCCCGGTCGCAGGTCGTTAATACGATGACCGAAGCCTATGCGGCGCTGGAACAGGTCGGCCTGCCCGCGATCATTCGCCCGTCCTTCACCATGGGCGGCATCGGCGGCGGCATCGCCTATACCAAGCCGGAGTTCGAAAAGATCGTCGCCGGCGGGCTGGCCGCCAGCCCGGTTACGGAAGTCCTGGTCGAAGAAAGCGTTCTCGGCTGGAAGGAATACGAGATGGAGGTCGTCCGCGACAACGCGGACAACTGCATCATCATCTGTTCCATCGAAAACATCGACCCGATGGGCGTGCATACGGGCGACAGCATCACCGTCGCCCCGGCGCTGACCCTGACGGACAAGGAATACCAGATCATGCGCAACGCCTCGATCGCGGTGCTGCGCGAGATCGGGGTAGATACGGGCGGCTCGAACGTGCAGTTCGCCGTCAATCCGGAGACCGGCCGCCTGGTGGTGATCGAAATGAACCCGCGCGTCTCGCGGTCGTCGGCCCTGGCGTCCAAGGCGACGGGCTTCCCGATCGCCAAGATCGCGGCCAAGCTCGCCTGCGGCTATACCCTGGACGAGCTGGACAACGACATCACCGGCGTCACGCCCGCCAGCTTCGAGCCGACCATCGACTACGTCGTGACCAAGATCCCGCGCTTCACGTTTGAGAAGTTCCCGGGCGCCGAGCCCATGCTGACCACGGCCATGAAGTCCGTCGGCGAGGCCATGGCCATCGGCCGCTGCTTCGCGGAAAGCCTGCAGAAGGGCCTGCGGTCCATGGAAACGGGCCTGACCGGCCTGAACGATGTCGAGATCGAAGGCTTCATCCCGGGCGCCGGGCTGGACGCCAACCGCGACGCGCTGCGCGCCGCCATCTCGCGGCCGACGCCGGACCGCCTTTTGGCCATCGGCGAGGCTCTGCGCCAAGGCATGCCGGTCGACGAAGTCCACCAGATCACCAAGTACGATCCCTGGTTCCTGGACCAAATGAAGGCCATCGTCGACGCCGAGGCACAGGTCAAGTCCTACGGCCTGCCGACCGACGCCGCCGGCTGGCTGAATCTGAAGAAAATGGGCTTCTGCGACGCACGGCTGGCCGAACTGACCGGCGGTACGGCGCTGGACGTCTCGGAAGCGCGGCGCGCGGCGGGCATCACGCCGGTCTACAAGCGGGTCGATACCTGCGCCGCCGAATTCGCGGCCAAGACGTCCTACATGTATTCCTGTTACGAAGGCGACGGCGCGCGTGAGCCGGAAAACGAGGCCGAGCCCACCGACCGCAAGAAGGTCGCGATCCTGGGCGGCGGGCCGAACCGCATCGGCCAGGGCATCGAATTCGATTACTGCTGCGTCCATGCGGCCTATGCCCTGAAGGAAACCGGGTATGAGGCCATCATGGTCAACTGCAACCCGGAAACCGTCTCGACCGATTACGACACCTCCGACCGCCTGTTCTTCGAACCGCTGACCGCCGAGGACGTGATCGAGCTGATCCGCTGCGAACAGTCCAACGGGGACTTCAAGGGCGTGATCGTGCAGCTGGGCGGCCAGACGCCGCTGAAACTGTCGCAGGCCCTGGAAAGCGCCGGTATTCCGATCCTCGGCACCTCGCCGGACGCCATCGATTTGGCGGAGGACCGCGAGCGGTTCCAGAAACTGCTGAACGAATTGAACCTGCGCCAGCCCGCCAACGGCCTGGCCCGGTCTCAGGCCGAAGCCGAAGCGGTGGCCGAGCGTATCGGCTATCCCCTGGTCATCCGGCCGTCCTACGTGCTGGGCGGGCGGGCCATGGAAATCGTCCATGATCTGGGTGCTCTGCGCCGCTACATGACCGACGCGGTCAAGGTCTCCGGCGACAGCCCGGTGCTGCTCGACAGCTATCTGCAGGACGCCATCGAGGTCGATGTCGACGCGCTGGCCGACGGCACCGACGTTTACGTCGCCGGGATCATGCAGCATATCGAGGAAGCCGGCATTCATTCGGGCGACAGCGCCTGTTCCCTGCCGCCGTTCTCGCTTTCCGACGACACCATCGCCGAACTGGGCCGCCAGGCTCATGCCCTGGCCCGCGGGCTCAAGGTGGTCGGCCTGATGAATGTGCAGTTCGCGGTCAAGGACGGCGATATCTACATCCTGGAGGTCAACCCGCGCGCCTCGCGGACCGTGCCCTTCGTCGCCAAGGCGACCGGCGTGCCGGTGGCCAAGATCGCGACGCGCCTGATGTGCGGCGAGAAGCTGGCCGATATGGGCCTGCCGGAATCCGGCGCGAAGCTGGGCCATGTCGCGGTCAAGGAAGCGGTCTTCCCGTTCTCCCGGTTCCCGGGCGTCGATACGGTGCTGGGCCCGGAAATGAAATCGACGGGCGAGGTCATGGGCCTGGACGCCGACTTCCCCCGGGCCTTCGCCAAATCGCAATTGGCGGCGGGCATGAGCCTGCCGTCGGAAGGGGCCGTGTTCATTTCGGTCAAGGACCGGGACAAGGTGCGCACGGCGGAACTGGCCGGGCGGCTCACGGCGCTGGGCTTCAAGATTTACGCCACCGGCGGCACACAGCGCTTCCTCGCCGATCAGGGGTTGAAGGTCGAGCGCATCAACAAGGTGCTGGAAGGCCGACCCCATTGCGAGGACGCCATCGTCAACGGCGATATCCAATTGGTCATCAACACGACCGAGGGGGCGCAGGCGATCGAGGACTCGCGGTCGATCCGCCGTTCGGCGCTGGAGAACGGGGTGCCGCACTACACGACCCTGACCGCCGCCGCCGCCGCCGTCGAGGCCATGGAAGCCCTGGCCCACGGGACCCTTGAAGTGGCGCCGCTACAGCACTACTTTTCCACTTCGGCCTAGACCAATCCTACAGGATTAGGAGAAGCGCGGCCCCAGGGACGGGACCGGCGCAATATTTGTGTTTTTCGACGGCTGCGCGCGCCAAGCCAGCGGCCCGACGACCTAAGGAAGTAGACCCATGGATAAGATCCCCATGACGCGCGAGGGTTTGAAGACCCTGGAAGAGGAACTGAAGCGCCTGAAGACGGAAGACCGTCCCGCCGTTATCCAGGCGATCGCCACGGCGCGCGAACACGGTGACCTGTCGGAGAACGCCGAATACGATGCCGCGCGCGAAAAGCAGGGCTTCATCGAAGGCCGCGTCGCCGAATTGGAAGCGGTGATTTCCCGGGCCGAGGTCATCGATACCTCGGGCATGACCGGCGATACGGTGCGTTTCGGCGCCACCGTCGTGCTGGCTGACGACGATACGGGCAAGGAAGTGACCTACCGCATCGTCGGCGAACACGAGGCCGACCTGGAAAAGGGCAAGATTTCGATCACGTCGCCGCTGGCCCGCGCCCTGGTCGGGAAGTCCGTGGACGATTCCGTCGAGGTGACGACGCCCGGCGGCTCCAAGGGATACGAAATCTGCGAAGTCAGCTTCGACTAAGTGCCCGTTGAAATGCCCGCTCAGGGCTGATCCTGCGGCGCAAGTGTGCATTTCCGGGTAATCATTTTTTTTCAATCGTGCTACATATGCATGGCAAATCGTCTGTATTCCGCTCCCCCCTGCAGACTCCGATGGACCAACCAAACCTAGGGTGAAAACGAACAACTATGGCCAAAATCAAAATCGCGATCGCAGGGGTCGGCAACTGCGCAAGTTCACTGGTCCAGGGGTTGGAATTCTATCGGCGGGGTAACGGCGACGAACACGCGGGGCTGATGCATCCGGACGTCGGCGGCTGGGGTGCGACGGACATTCAGGTCGTCTGCGCCTTCGATATCGACCGCCGCAAGGTCGGCCTGCCCGTGGAAAAGGCGATCTTCGAAAAACCCAATTGCACGACGGTGTTTCAACGGGCCCTGCCCGTATCGGACGTCATGGTCCGTATGGGCCCGGTGCTCGACGGTATCGCCGATCACATGGGCGATTATGAAGACGACCGTGCGTTCCGCGCCGCCGATCAGGAACCGGAAGACGTCGCCCAAGCGCTTCGCGATACCGGGGCGGAGGTTCTCGTCTGTTATCTGCCTGTGGGCTCGGAACAGGCGGTCAAGCATTACGCCCAGGCTTGTCTGGACGCGGGTGTCGCCATGGTCAACTGCGTGCCGGTGTTCATCGCCACCGACCCGGACTGGGCGAACCGCTTCCGTCAGGCCGGTGTGCCGATCGTCGGGGACGACATCAAAAGCCAGGTCGGCGCGACCATCGTTCATCGCCAGCTGACGCGTCTGTTCGGTGACCGGGGCGTGTCCATCGACCGCACCTATCAGCTGAATACGGGTGGCAACACGGATTTCCTCAACATGCTTCAGCATTCGCGCCTGAAGTCGAAGAAGAAATCCAAAACCCAATCCGTGACGTCGCAGTTGGATGTGCCCATCGACAGCAACAACATCCATATCGGGCCGTCGGATTACGTGCCCTGGCAGAACGACAACAAGGTCGCGTTCATCCGCATGGAAGGCCGCGGCTTCGGCGACGTTCCCATGGAAATGGAAGTGCGTCTGTCGGTGCAGGATTCGCCGAACAGTGCCGGTGTCGTGATCGACGCCATTCGCTGCGCCAAGCTGGGCCTGGAAAGAGGTGTCGGCGGCCCGTTGGAAGCGCCCTCGGCCTATTACATGAAAAGCCCGCCCGTGCAGATGCGCGATTCCATGGCGCGCGAATTGACCAATGCCTTCATCGCCGGCGGCACGGCCAAGGCCGCGACGCCGCAGGCCGGCGATGGTCATGCGGCCGACGTGTCGGTGCCCGCCGCCGCGCCCAAAACGGCGCTGATCCTGGCCGCGGGAATGGGCTCGCGCCTGTTTCCGAATGCCAGCCTGCCCAAGCCGCTGGTTCCCGTCGCGGGCATCACCTTGGGCGAACGCATCGTGACGGCGCTTCGGAGTTCCCTGGGCATCGAACGGTTCGTGGTCTCTCTCGGCCATGAGGCCGACATGGTGCGGAGTTATTTCAATTCGCTGACCCAACGCCTGGGCATCGCGCCGATGACCTTCGTCGCTGGTGACGATTGGGCAAAAGGCAACGGCGCCAGCACCCTGGCCGCCGCCGAGGCGCTTGCCGGTGAGCCCTTTATCCTGACCATGTGCGATCATCTGTACGATGCGGGCCTGCCATTGACGTTGGCCGGGAACGCACCGGCGGCGGGGGGCATGGTTCTGGCCGTCGATCGCGACAAATCCGAAATCTTCGACATGGACGACGTGATGAAGGTGCGCCTGAACGACGCCGCGATCACGGAGATTTCCAAGGAACTGGACCAGTGGGATGCCGCCGACACGGGCGTCATGTATTGCACGGACGGTCTGTTCGACGGTCTGCGGCGGGCCGCCGCCGAAGGCCGCCACGGCCTGGCCGACGGGCTTCGGGAATTGGCGAAAGAAGGCCGTGCGACGGTCTGCGACGTCACCGGGAATTGGTGGCTCGATGTGGACACGCCCGAGGCCCTGGCCATTGCCGAAAGCCGCCTGCGCGGCGCGTTGCGGAATATCGCCTAGGCTGTCTGTGCAGTGCGGCGCTTCTTCGCCGCGAGAACCAGCACGAGGATCAGGAACACCGGTGCCCCCACGGCCGTGAGGGCAAGGAACCAGGCCGCCTTCCCGAACAGGGACAGGACGAAGACCAGGTAAATGAAATCCCGCCGCGACAGGGCGTCCAACTGCTTCGACAGGCGGTCGGGCGGGCCGCTGGACACCGACGTATAGACCGGCCCCGCGGCGGACTTTTCACGCAAGGTGAACCAATAGACCGCCGCCGCCGACCCGCCGGTCCCGATCAGGGCGAGGGCCGTCAGATAGAGCGGCCAGACGGCGTCGATCGCCATCGCCCATCCCAGGCCCATGGCCGCGAACACGGCGACATGGACCAGATTGTCTCCCCAGAAATCCAGCAGGCCGCCCAGCCGCGATTCCCGGAAGCTCAACCGCGCCAGTTCCCCGTCGCAGCCGTCGACCACCGAATGCACCACGAACAGCAAGCCGCCGATGGATTGCATAAGCGGGCTGGGCGACAGGAAAAACGGGGCCGCCGAAACGCCGATCGCGGTGCTGACCAGGGTCATTTGATTTGGCGTCACGCCGCACCGGGACAGTATCCGCGACAGGCGCAGGGACAGTGGTCGGGCAAACCGGCGCGACATGAATCCGTCGGTCTCTTTGACCAGGGCGCCCAGCAGGCGTTGTTCCGCCCGGCGGGTGTCCGGGTCATGGGCGAGATCCAGGGGCGGAGTCTGAAACACGGTCTCTTCTACGTCGCCGGGACGGGCGGCCAGTTCGGCAAGCCATCCGACCTCTCCCAAGAGGCTCGCCGGGGCGGTGGCGGCACCTGGCGGCGGCGGCGTGTCCGGCGCGACCAGGGCGGCGTCCGTGCCGTCCAGGAGCGGCTTCAATGCGGCGTCCCCCGCGACCTGCACGGTGCCGAACCCGCCCTTCTTGGCGGCGAGCACAAGACGCTTCAACACGGTCAGCCCGAGAATTTTTTGGCCGGGATCAACCGGGCCCAGCCGATCCGCGCGGGCATCGATGTGGAGGAGGGGGGCGGGCCCGGGTGCGCCGGAGGCCGCCGGGGAAGATGAGGGCGCCATTTGGGGCGCTACTGTACCCGCCGTTCCATGGCGTGCAAGGGATTTGACCAAGTCACGGCGGTTTCGCCGATCGCCTGGCCGGTGGCTTCGCTTTCCGCCGTCGGCAGAACGTCCAGGTTGGGCCACAGGCCGTCGGCCAGGGTCTTGCGGTAGGCGTCGGGCAGGTCTTCCGCGATCATGCGGGCGCGCGCCCCTTCGAAATCGTAATCCAGCGCCAGGTGGCGCACGGTCACTCCATTCGCGCCCGGCTCCATGATCGAATACCAGACCCGTGGCGTGCCGTCGTTGGCGGGCACCCCGATGACCCCCGGGTTGTGCCACATGCGCCCATCGGCCAGGACCTGGGTGAACGGCAGGCCGGAATGGCCGGCAACCACGATGTCGGCGTCCAGATCATCCAGCGCGACACGCTTTTTCGCTTCCGGGGTCGAGGCGAAGACCCATTCGGAAATGTCCCGGGAATGGCCATGCACCACGGCGACCCGCGCCCCCGCCAATTCGAAGGTCACGGGGTGGGGCAGGGCCGCCATCCAGGCTTTCTGGTCCGCCGAAACCCGGGCCGAAGCATGAGCGAACCAGCGCACGGACAAAAGATCGCATTGCGATCCCTTCTCGAAGCCGCAGCGGCAGTCCTCGCCGCCTTCGCCCAAGGCCTCTTCGCAATTGCCCATGGCGACGGCGCAACCCCAGTCGCGGATTGCGTCGATGGTCGCGTCCGGGTCGCCGCAATAGGCGACGACGTCGCCGGTGCAGATCACATGCGACGGGGGGATGCCCAGGCGTTCCGCCTCGGCACGCAGGGCCTCGGTCGCCTGAAGATTGCTGTAGGGGCCGCCGAACAGCAGCACCGGGCCGTCGAGCGGCCCCAGGTCCAGGCGTGGGCGGGCGATGTGGCCGATGTCGATGGATGGGGTCATGGGGGTCAGCCTCCGGAACAACTGGCGCCGCCGAGCACGCAGAAGGTGGCGCAATGGGGATGGTTGAGGGCGACCGGCCCGCCGGCATCGCCGAGCGTGGGCCCCATTTCGAATTGCGGGTCGTAAGGCAGAAGCGTGCAGGGCAGAACCACGGGGGCGGCCGCATCCTTGCGCTTGACCACCATGCGCGACGACGCGCACATCATCGCCCCCGGATCGATGCCCAGGATGCCCCAGCAGGCCTCGGTGATTTCCGGCACGTCTCGGGCCGCGTCCATGTCCGGGAAAATCACCAGGTCGGTCGCGGAGGCGGCGTCCAGGTCGATGCCTTCGGCGGAGAACAGGGCTTTGAACCCGGCCCGGGTCTGGGTCTCGCTCTCGCCGATCGGTTGGCGGGCGGCGACGGAAAGGTTGACCCCTTCACGGGCGAGCCAGGCCAAACCCCGGATCATCGGGGCCCAGGTGTCCTTGCCCCGGATCGCTTCATGCCCTTCCGGGGTGAAATGATCGACGGAGACGCGAATCGCCAGGGCGTCGCCGTGGCGGGCGCGCAAATCGGCAATGGCCGCCCGGTTGTGCCACAGGGGTTTCATGGCGTTGCTCAGGATCAGCACGCGAAACCCGCGCGCCAATGCATCGCCCGCCATCACGGCCATATCCTTGTTCATGAAGGGCTCGCCGCCGGTGAAACCGATCTCCTGCGTGCCCAGGTGATCCCGTTCGATCTCGTCCAGGAAGGCGGCGACTTCGGCGCGGGAGATATAGGCCAGGCGGTCGTTTTTCGGGCTGCTCTCGATGTAACAGCCGGCGCATTCGATGTTGCAGAGAGATCCCGTGTTGATCCAAAGCGTCGACAGGCCGTCCAACGGCACCACGGCGCGGACCTCGCCCTTGGCGGTCGTCGCCGGGTCGCGGAATTTGCGGGGATCGAGCCCAACGGGATCAGCTGTCGTCACCTCTTGCATGGGGTGTCCTTCCTGCGGTGGCGGGGCCGGTGTGTCGAAAACATCCAAGCATGACCTTTAGCCGAGGTGCCGCCGCACGGGCCATAAACATTTTTGTGAGGCGTCCGTGTGGTTTGCCGTATCGGGCCGTCTTGCGTCCGCCCGGCCAATGACCTATAGAGCGGGGCCAGGCGGGTATGATGTAGTGGTAGCCTGCCAGCTTCCCAAGCTGGACGTGCGGGTTCGATTCCCGCTACCCGCTCCACCTTTCAAAATGCGACGGATGGCCGAACGGTTCACTTTCCCGCGGAATTCCGCGGGTTCGTGTTCTGGGTGAAAAACCGCAACCTATTACCTACGGTTATATGACTTTTGGTCATCTTGTTTTTGGTTGTGGGGGTGGTAGGTTTTACGTGTGGCGTCTGCGGATTCAGCTGCTGGGACAACAGCTTAGGCGACGGAACCTCATTTTCGCGCCATCCGCCAGACGACCACAGCCAAATGATCGGGCCGAAGCGCCCGGTCCACGGCTTCCCTCCTCCCTGAACTCGGGCCGGTCCGGTTGGGCCGGCCTTTTTCTTTGGAAATCGGGCGTCTTTACGAAAGGCAAGGAGTGCCGGCGCGCTTAGCCGTTCAGCGCCTTGGCGTGATGCGCCATGTGGTCGGCCATGAAGCTGGCGATGAAGAAATAGGAATGGTCGTAGCCGTCCTGCATGCGGATCGTGCAGGGCTGATCGACTTCCTTGCAGGCCGCCTCGAACAGATGCGGTTTCAACTGTTCGTCCAGGAATTGGTCGGCGGTGCCCTGATCGATCAGGATATCGCCGGCGAAATAATGGCCGGATTTAACCAGTTCCGTGGCGTCGAATTCCTTCCACGCGTCGACGTTGTCGCCGAGGTATCCGGAAAACGCCTTTTCCCCCCAGGGCACGCCGGACGGCGCGACGATGGGGGAGAAGGCGCTCAACGATTTGAAGGCCCGGCGTTCGCGCAGCGCGATGACCAGCGCCCCGTGCCCGCCCATGGAATGGCCGAAGATGCCCTGCCGTTCGCGGTCGCCGCCGCCGATGCCGTTGAACACGACGTCGGGCAGTTCCTCGGTCACGTAGCTGTACATGTTGTAGTGCTCAAGCCAGGGCGATTGCGTGGCGTTGACGTAGAATCCGGCGCCCGAGCCGAAATCGTAGGCGTCATGCTCACCGGGAAGGTCCGTGCCGCGCGGGCTGGTGTCGGGGGCCACCACCATCAGGCCGTGTTCGGCGGCATACCGCTGGAACCCGGATTTGACGGTGAAATTCTCTTCCGTGCAGGTCAGGCCGGACAACCACCACAGCACCGGCACCGGCTTGTCGGCGGAACCGTCGGCCAGGGCCGGCGGGGTATAGACCGCGAACCGCATGGGGCAGCTGCAGATGTCGGATTGATGTTCCCAGACCGTTTGCAGGCCGCCGAAGGATTTGTTCTCGGATATTTTTTCCATGGGTCGGATGATGGCGTCTCAAGCAGGAAAGTTCAATTGTCGCTTGCGGATGGTTTTTCGCGTCGGTCAGGGCCGGGTTAAATCCGCCGGTCGTCGCCGGCGGGATGACGGGCGAAGATGTGATTGGCGAGGAAGGTCATGACCGTTTCGCCCTGCTGATTGACGACGGCGTATTTGATCTTCGAATACCCGCGGTCGGGCTTGGAATCGGAGGCCCGGGATTCCATGACTTCGGCCTCGACATGCAGGGTATCGCCCGGGCGCACCGGTTTGAGCCAACGGACTTCGTCCAGGCCCGGCGAGCCCATGGAGGCTTCGTTCATGATGTTTTCCTGGAACCACAGGCGAAAGGCGACCAGCAGGGTCTGAAAGCCCGATCCGATAATGCCGCCGAAGGGGCTGGCGGCGGCGGCTTCGGCATCGACATGGAACGGCTGCGGGTCCCACTGCCAGGCGAAGTCCATGATCTGGGCCTCGGTCAGGGTCATGCCGCGGGTTTTGAACCTGCGGCCGGGGGTGAAGTCCTCGAAATAGAGTGCGTCCATGGTCGTGTCGTCGGCTCCTGGAGTCTTCGGAGAAGGGATCGTGAAACGATCGGGCGGGGCCCGGTGTAGCGGATTGGGCGGGGGAAGGAAAGCGGGCGATTGCGGTGCCGGGCGAAGGCTCAGTCCTCGGTCCACTGCGGCTGGGCGTTGGGGTCGTTTCGCCAGGCGTCGGGGTCTTCCAGAAGATCGAATTCGCGCAATTGGCGGGCGACGGCGGGAAATGTTTCCATGCCGTCGGGCATACGCATCTGAGCGGCCGAGAAATCGGTTTCCGCGAGGTCGCGTTGCTTCGTCTCCTTGCGCAGAAGGCCGCGTGTGAACCAGCCGCGCCAATCCTCCGGCGCCAGCAGGACCGCCTGGTCGCAGTCCTCTTGCGCCTTGTCGAATTCCTTCATCAGGGTCAGTTGACGGCAGCGCACGCGCAGCGCCTTGACGTTTTCCGGCCAATAGGTGACCGCGCGGGTGAAATCGTCCAGCGCCAGTCCCGGGCGTTGCGTCCGGGTCAGGGCGCGGCCCCGGAAGTAATGGGCGTCGGACAGCAATTTGGGTTCCAGCGACCGCGTCCGAATCGCCGCCGTCAGATGGGCGATGGCGCGGGGATACATGCGTTCCTTGAGAAACCGCAGGCCGTAGGCCAATTCCTTCGGCCCGTTCTGCATGGTCTTGTCGGTCGCCGGGGCGGCGGGGGGGGCTGGGTCGGCCGGCGCGGTCGGTTCGGCGGCGGTTTTCGTGGCGTCGCCTGTCGCTGCCGCGCCGTCGGCGGCCTGGCCGGGGGCGGGCAGGGCGAGACCGGCCAAGGCGGCCAGCGCGGCCGCCAGGAAAAGAGCCGCCCGCCGGTTGCGCGGCGGGCGGATCCGTTTAAGACAGTGCGTCGTCAATAAACGACGACGCTTCGAATGCTCTTGCCTTCATGCATGAGGTCGAAGCCCTGATTGATGTCGTCGAGCGGCATCGTGTGGGTGATCAGATCGTCGATGTTGATCTTGCCGTCCATGTACCAGTCGACGATTTTCGGCACGTCCGTGCGGCCGCGCGCGCCGCCGAAGGCGGTGCCCCGCCAGGACCGGCCGGTGACCAGTTGGAACGGCCGGGTCGAAATTTCCTGCCCAGCACCCGCGACGCCGATGATGATGCTTTCGCCCCATCCCTTGTGCGCGCATTCCAGCGCCTGGCGCATCACGGTCGTGTTGCCGATGCATTCGAAGGAATAGTCGGCGCCGCCGCCGGTCAGCTCCACCAGGTGATTCACCAGGTCGTCGCCGTGATCCTTCGGGTTGACGAAATGGGTCATGCCGAACTTTTCGGCCAACGGCACCTTCGACGGATTCAGGTCGACACCGACGATCATGTCGGCCCCGACCAGACGGGCACCCTGCAGAACGTTCAGGCCGATGCCGCCCAGACCGAATACGACGACGGTCGATCCCGGCTCCACCTGGGCCGTGTTGATGACGGCACCGATGCCCGTGGTCACGCCGCAGCCGATGTAGCAGACCTTGTCGAAGGGGGCGTCCTCGCGGATTTTCGCCAGGGCGATTTCCGGGACCACCGTATGATTGGCGAAGGTCGAGGTGCCCATGTAATGGAACACCGGCTCACCGTTCAATTTGAACCGCGACGAGCCGTCGGGCATCAGGCCCTGGCCCTGGGTCGTGCGAATCGCCTGGCACAGGTTGGTCTTGGGGTTCAGGCAGTATTCGCACTGACGGCATTCCGGGGTGTAAAGCGGAATGACGTGATCGCCCTTCTTCAGGCTGGTCACGCCCGGGCCCACGTCGACGACAACACCGGCGCCTTCATGGCCCAGGATGGCCGGAAAGATGCCTTCCGGGTCGGCGCCGGACAGGGTGAATTCATCCGTGTGGCAGATGCCGGTGGCCTTGATCTCGACCAGGCATTCGCCTTCTTTGGGGCCGTCCAGGTCCACGGTTTCGATGGAAAGGGGGGAGCCGGCCTCAAGGGCGACGGCGGCGCGGGTTTGCATCAATATTCTCCCTGTCGCTTGGTTTCTTGACGGTTTTTGTCACTCGATCGGGCGACAGACTATGCGTTTTTCGTCCTTAAAGAAAATTAAGTTTGATTCAGAAATCGTTAATGACTCCCCCCTAGGGTGGTCCTTGGGACGACTTAACTTTAAGTGCAGGAGGCCATGGCAAGAGAAGTTGCCGGGCCTGCAAGCCTCACGCAGGAGGTGACTACAATGCAGTGCAACCAATCTTCCTTCAAAGCGACATCACTCGCCGTGACCGGGGTGCTCCTCGGTTTCATGGTGGCGACCGCCGTCATTGCCTCTGCTGCTTTCGGGTAAGCTCTTCCCTCACTTCGTTTGCCCTAATACCCCGCAGAGAGGCCCGGCGGTCACTCCCCAACTCCCCCATCTTCCCCAGCCGCCGGGCCTCACCCACTCCTACCATCACTCCCCGAAGGCCCTCGGATTCCCCGTCCGGGGGTCTTTTGGTTTTTTTCATATCCGTCAACCTGTTGTCAGGAACGGCTGATAGATTTCCGCGCAACAAAGGCAAGAAACGTCATGTGCTGAAGCGCTTTCGGGCGCCTTGAGGATCATCCGCCGATTTCCGATCGGCCCAATGCAGGGCCGCGGGAAGCGCATCGGCGGGCCGATGACGTATGCCGCCCGTCCGGCGGCGCCGCCCAAGGATAGATCGCATGTGGCTCTTGAATTTCCTGTTCGGCTGGCTCACCCAGCCCTCCAATAACGCCAAGACCAAAGGCACCAATGGTGACGACGTCATCAATGGCACCAACGGCAACGACAAGATCGACGGCCGGCGCGGCGACGACACCATCGACGGCGGGCGGGGCGACGACAAGATTTACGGCGATCGTGGCGACGACACGATCTACGGCGGCAAGGGCGACGACAAGCTTTATGGCGAGGACGGCGACGACACCATCGACGGCGGCCAGGGCGACGATTACGCCGACGGCGGTGACGGCGACGACACGATTTCCGGCGGCGCCGGACGCGACCATCTGGACGGCGGGCGCGGCGACGATGTGATCGACGGCGGCGACGGCAACGACCATCTGGACGGCGAATCCGGCGACGATACGCTGTCGGGCGGCGACGGCAACGACCTGATCCACGCCGGCAGCGGCGACGACATCGCCGACGGCGGCGCCGGACGCGACCACATTCACGGCAACGACGGCGACGACACGATCGACGGCGGCGCCGGCAACGACGAGATTTACGGCGACGACGGGGACGACGTGCTCCGGGGCGGCGCCGGCAACGACGAAGTCGACGGCGGCAAGGGCGACGACACCCTGATCTACGACGTGTCCCTCAACGACGGCAGCCGCGATGAATATGACGGCGGCAAGGGCACAGATACCCTGACCCTGGAAATGACCGAGGACGATTGGTTCAGCGCCGCCGTGCAGCAGGACATCGCCGATTTCGTTGCCTCCCTGGACGACAGCGGGTCGAATACCGGCGGTGGCCACGGCCATGGCGGCTGGTGGTGGGGTCAGAACTGGTGGTGCGGCCCCGGCACGAACACCGGCAACGACACCTTCGAATTCCAGGCCTTCGACCTGACGGTCAAGGGCATCGAGGAACTGAACCTGATCGTCGACGGTCAGGTCATGGACACCATTGACGACGCCGTGACGGCGACGGACGACAGCTATACGACGACGGGCGAGCACGCGGCGGTCTCTGGATCGGTCCTGGACAACGACCTGGCGCCCGATCTGGTGGCCGCCGTGGACCTGGTCTCCGGCCCGGCCCAGGGTACGCTGACGTTCAATCCCGACGGCACCTTCTCCTACGATCCGGGCAATGCCTTCGACGGCCTCGGCGACGGCGAAACGGCGGTCGAAACCTTCACCTACCGGGTGACGGATGCCGATGGCGACACGGACGAAGGTCTGGTGACCATTACCGTCACCGGCACCAACGACGGCCCCGTGGCGGCCGCCGATGTGGTCGGCAATGCCTTGGAAGACACGCCCCTGACGATTCCGGCGGCGGATCTTTTGGCGAACGACACGGACGCGGACGTCAATGACGTGCTGTCCATCGGCGCGGTCGGGGACCCCGTGGGCGGCACGGTCGCCCTCGACGGCAACGGCGACGTGGTCTTCACCCCGGCGCCCGATTATTCCGGTGCGGCGAGTTTCACCTACACGGCGGTCGATGCCGCCGGCGCGCAATCCACCGCGACCGTCACCTTCGAAATCGACGCCGTCGCGGATCAGCCGACCCTGACGGTCCAGGACGTGACAGGCCAGGCCGGTCAGCCGGTGGCCCTCGACATCGCTTCGGCGCTGACCGACACGGACGGCTCGGAAACTCTCGGCCTGACCGTCTCCGGCCTGCCCGCGGGCACATTGCTTTCGGCCGGAACGGCGAATACGGACGGCTCCTTCAGCCTGAGCGCCGGTGATCTGGCGGGCTTGACCGCGACCCTGCCCTCGGGGGCCCAGGGCGATATCGACGTGACCGTGACGTCGACGGCGACGGAACAGTCCAACGGCGCCAGCGCGTCGGTCGCGGCGGCCTTTGTCTTGACGCTGCCCTCGGGCAACGCGGCGCCGACGGATATCGCGCTCGACGCAGACCCGGTCCCGGAAAATGAAAAAGGCTGGGTCGTCGGCGACCTGACCGTTACCGACCCGGATGCCGGCGATACCCATACCCTGGCCGTCAGCGACAATCGTTTCGAGGTCGTCGGCGGACAGCTGAAGTTGAAGGACGGCGTGGCGCTCGATTTCGAAGCGACGCCTTCGGTTTCCGTGGACGTCACGGCGACCGATGCGGGCGGCCTGACCTATACGGAGACTTTCGTCGTCACGGTCGAAGACGTGCCGGACACGGCGACTTCGGGCAATGACCTGCTGATCGGCTCGTCCGGCGACGATGTGATCGACGGCTTGGCCGGGCACGATGAAATCCACGGTCTCGGCGGTAACGACACCCTGATCGGCGGCGCCGGGCACGACAGCATCTATGGCGGTTCGGGCGACGACGACCTGATCGGTGGCGCCGGGGACAACCTGCTGGACGGCGGCGACGGCGACGACATCCTGCGCGGCCTGAACGGCGACAACACGGTCTTCGGCGGTATCGGCAACGACACGATCCTGCTGGGCGACGGCGACAACACCGTGGACGGCGGCGACGGCGACGACGAGATCGAATTCTTCGACGGCGACAACGAAATCACCGGCGGCGCGGGCGACGACGACATCTTCGGCGGCGACGGCGACAACCGTGTCTTCGCGGGCCTGGGCAACGACGTGATCGACCTGGGCGACGGCGACAACGAAGTCTATGGCGGTGACGGCGACGACGAGATCCTGGTTTCAGACGGCGACAACGTGATCGACGGCGGCGACGGCGACGACATCATCGACGGCCTGAACGGCGACAACACGATCTATGGCGGCGCCGGGGACGATCTGGTCATCTTCGACGATGGCGACAACGTGATCTTCGGCGGCGACGGCGATGACGACCTGGACGTCGGCGACGGCGACAACATCATCGACGGCGGCGCCGGCGACGACATCATCTATGCCGGTGACGGCGACAACGAACTTTACGGCGGCGCCGGTGACGACGATATCGAGGCCGGTTGGGGTGAGAACTATATCGATGCCGGCGACGGCGACGACTTCGTCACCCTGGACGACGGCGGGTCCATCGTCTTCGGCGGCGGCGGTGACGACGACATCTGGGCCTACGGCGGCGACAATGTGATCGATGCCGGCGACGGCGACGATATCGTTGAGACCGGCGACGGCGACGACGTCATTACCGGCGGCCTGGGTCAGGATTACCTGATCGGCGGCGACGGCAACGACGTGTTCATCTACCGGTCGGCCGAGGAATCGGCGACCGGGGCGGCGATGCGCGACGTGATCGAAGACTTCGACGCGGGCACGTCGTCCAGTGCGGTCGATACGCTCGACTTCTCCGAATTCGTGACCGGCACCTTCGCATTCCTGGGCGATGAAACAAACGCCTTCGACGGTGCCGGAAACACCCAGGCGCGGTTCAACGACCAGACCAAGATTCTGGAGATCGACGCCGACGGCGACGCCCAGACGGATATGGAGATCGAGCTCACCGACACGGATGGCGCGGCGCTCGACGACAGCGATTTCAACGTCACCTAAGTAGACCCTCGAATTTCGGACAGGGGCCCCGTTTCAACGGCGGGGCCCGGGGCCGGGCGGGCCGTGCCGTCCGGCCAATCTGCGTTCGTCCTGGGCCGTGAGTTTTTCTTCATGCTGGAATCGACAGCGTGAGGTTTCCTTGATCTCAGGATTAACAAAACTCGCTTGCGCCCAAGGCCCGATTAGAGCCTTTTATAGGGCAATCGGCGGGGGCTGGCCCCAAGGCTCCGTCCGGCATAAAATATCGGTCAATCAGTGAACCCGGGAGAACCGGGCGCTTTTTCGCATATGGAGGACAGCATGCCGAAAATTCTGACGGACGATCAGGTCGCGGGTTACGAAAAGAACGGATACGTCGCCCCCATTCCGGTCATGAGCGCGGAAGACGCGCTTTCCTATCGACATCGCTTCGAGGAATACGAGACCGCCCAGGGCGGCTGGTACGAATTGTCGCGCGGGCAGAAGCTCTACCTGCTGCAGACCTGGGCCCGCGATCTTGTCTCGCACCCTAAGATTCTCGACGCCGTCGAAGACGTGCTCGGCCCCAACCTGCTGGCTTGGGGTTGCTCGCTGTTCGTCAAGGACGCGCAGGATCCGGGCTTTGTCTCCTGGCATCAGGACGCGACCTATTGGGGCCTGTCCAAGCCGGACGTGGTCACCGCCTGGATCGCGCTGTCGCCGGCGACGGTCGAATCCGGCTGCATGAAGGTCGTTCCCGGCAGCCACAAATGGGCGCAGATGGAACACCGCGACACCCTGGACAAGAACAACCTGCTGACCCGGGGCCAGGAATTGGCGGTCGACGTGAACGAAGACGAAGCCGTCTACATGCCGCTCAATCCCGGCGAGATTTCCCTGCATCACGTGATGATGGCCCATGCTTCGACGCCGAACACCACGGACGACCGGCGCATCGGCTTCGCCGTGCGCTACATCCGGCCCGAGGTCTCGCAGATCAATGCCGACAAGGATTGCGCCTGGCTGGTGCGTGGCGAGGACACCCACGGCAACTTCATTCATGAAAAGCCGGTCGAGGTCGATATGGACGAGGCCGCGGTCGCCGAATACACGCGGATCATGAAGCTGCGCCAGGGCATTCTGTACAAGGGCGTGCAGGGCAAGCCGGCGCACGTCGAACTGGAACAGGCCGGCTGATTCCTCGGACGGGGCGGTGCGTTTTCGCTCCCGCCCCGGACGGTCGGGAACGCTTGTCGTTCATGGCATGCCGCGGCCGGGCGTTTGGCTCTTGTGCCTCGCGTCCCGCCGTGTAGCATGCCCAACTCATAACAAAAGACCAACGCGCCAACGGAATTATCCATGACCTCATCCGACACGTCCTCCACCGGGCCCCTCGCGGGCATCCGTATCCTCGACATGACCCGTATTCTGGCGGGGCCGACCTGCGGTCAATTGCTGGGCGACCTGGGCGCCGACGTGATCAAGATCGAACGCCCCGGCGTCGGCGACGACACGCGCCGCTGGGGCCCGCCGTTCCTGACCGCGGCCGACGGCGGCGATCTGGACGAAAGCGCCTATTACCTGTCGGTCAACCGCAACAAGCGGTCGGTGACGATCGACTTCTCGCGGCCCGAGGGCGTCGCCCTGATCAAGAAGCTGCTCAAGCATTGCGACGTCATGGCGCACAACATGAAGGTCGGCGGGTTGGAGAAATTCGGCCTCGGCTACGACGACCTGAAGGACGAGTTCCCCGAACTGGTCTATTGCCACATCACCGGCTTCGGCGAGACCGGCCCCTACGCCAAGCGTCCCGGTTACGATGCCCTGGCGCAGGCCATGGGCGGGATCATGAGCCTGACCGGCGACCCCGACGGCGAGCCGGTACGCGTCGGCGTCGGCATTTCCGACATCATGTGCGGGATGTATGCCTCGACCGCGATCCTGGCCGCACTCCGCCATCGCGACAAGACCGGCAAGGGGCAGGCCATCGACCTGGGCCTTCTGGACACCACCGTCGCCTGGACCGCGAACGAAGGGCTGAACTATTTCACCTCGGGCGAATTGCCCAAGCGGCGCGGCAACCAGCACGCCAACATCGTGCCTTATCAGGTCTTCCCGACGAAGGACGGCTATTTCTATCTCGCCGCCGGCAACGACGGGCAGTACCAGCGGTTCTGCGAATTCGCGGGCGTGCCGGAACTGGCGACCGACCCGCGGTTCGACACCAATCCGAAGCGGCTCGTCAACCGGGAGGAACTGATCCCCTTGATCCAGGCCGTGACGCCCAACAAGACGACCCAGGAATGGATCGACGGGTTGGAGGCGCGCACCGTTCCCGCCGCCCCCGTCTACAATCTGGAGCAGACCTTCGAGGACCCGCAGATCCAGCACCGGGAAATGAAGATCGAGATGGACCAACCCCTCGCCGAGGGCGGAAAGGTCGCGCTGTTGGGCAATCCTATCAAGTTGTCCGACACGCCGGTCACCTACCGGATGCCGCCGCCGACACTGGGCCAGCATACGGACGAGGTTCTGGCCGATCTGTTGGACCTGAGTGACGAAGACCGCGCGAAGATGCGAGACGACGGATTGATCTAACGGGACCGGCGCGCCGGCACACTTTGAAGACGCATAAAAGGAAAGATACCCATGTTCGACCTGACCGATGACCAGAAGGCCCTGCAGGCCAAAGCCCGCGAATTGGCCGAAGGCCCCATCGCCGAACGCGCCGCCGAGGTCGACCGGACCGAGGAATATCCCTGGGACAACGTCAAGCTTCTGAAGGAAGCGGGTTTCATGGGCATGACCATCCCCGAAGCCTACGGCGGCAAGGGGCGGACCTTCCTGGACGCCGTGCTGGTGGTCGAGGAAATGGCCAAGCATTGCGGCGTCACCGCGCGCATCGTGGTCGAGGCCAACATGGGTGCGATCTCCGCCGTCATGAAATACGGCTCTGAAGACCAGAAGAAGCTTTGCGCCGAACACGTCCTGGCCGGTGACAAGCCCGCGATCTGCATCACGGAGCCTGGCGCCGGTAGTGCGGCCACCGATATGACGACGACGGCGGTGAAAAAGGGCGACACCTACGTCATCAACGGCACCAAGCATTGGATCACCGGTGCCGGCGTTTCGAAGGTCCACTTGATCTTCGCCCGCGTCATCGAAAACGGCGAGGAGCAGGGCATCGGCGGCTTCCTCGCGATCCGGGGCGAACACCCCGGCCTGATCATCGGCAAGCGCGAACCGGCCATGGGCCTGCGCGGCATTCCGGAATGCGAGGTCATCTTCGAGAACCTGGAAGTTCACGAATCCATGGCCGTGATCCCGCCCCAGGGCATCAAGCGCGGCTTCGCCGGCCTGATGACGGCCTATAACTCGCAGCGCGTGGGTGCCGGCACGGTCGCCCTCGGCCTGGCCGAGGGGGCCTACGAGCGGGGCCTCGCCTATACCAAGGAACGCGAACAGTTCGGCCGCCCGATCGCCGAATTCCAGGGCCTGCAATGGATGTTGGTCGACATGGCGACCCAGGTCACGGCGGCGCAGACCCTGATCTACCGCGCGGCGGCCAGTGCCGAAACCAACCAGACCGGCTTCCCCGACATGACGCTGGCGGCCCAGGCCAAGATCTTCACCTCGGAAATGGCGATCAAGGTGACGTCCGACGCGCTGCAGATGTTCGGCGCCATGGGCTATTCCCGGAACCTGCCGATGGAACGCATGTACCGCGACGCGCGCATGTTCACCATCGGCGGTGGCACGGCCCAGGTCCTGCGCAACATGGTGGCGACCCAAATTCTGGAACGCAAACTGCCGCAGACCCGCGACGGTTTCACCAAGTTGGCGGCGAAGGGTCAGGCCTAGGCGGCCAAGCCCGTTCCGCCGGCCCGTATTCCCGGCCGGTAAATTTCCCGCGAGGGGCCTCGCCATTTGGCGGGGCCTCCTTATATGATCGGCATGTTCTCAGCGGATTTGGGGAAAACGGACCATGACCAAAATCGAGAAATCCGACGCCGAATGGCGCGAGCAATTGACGCCCGAACAATACAAGGTGACCCGCCATGCGGGGACCGAGCGCGCCTTCACCGGCAAGTACCATGACTGCAAGGACGCGGGCGTCTATACCTGCGTCTGTTGCGGCGCACCGTTGTTTACGTCCGACACCAAATACGATTCCGGGTCCGGCTGGCCGAGCTACTACGAGCCCGTGGCCCCCGACGCCGTGGTCGAACACGAAGACACCAGCCATTTCATGCGCCGGGTCGAGGTCGTCTGCTCGAAGTGCGACGCCCATCTGGGCCATGTCTTCCCGGACGGCCCCCAGCCGACGGGCCTGCGCTATTGCATCAATTCGGCCTCGCTGGATCTGAAGCCGAAAGACTAGCGCCCTCCCGGCGATTTGCCCGTATCCCTGCGCAGGATTTGATGCCTCGTGGATGTTTTCCGCCTGCCCGGGTGGAAATGGTTCGCGCGATTGCCTATTTTCCAGACGCAACGTATTCCGATTACCGAAACTGAGTTTGAGAATGGCCTACGAAGGAAATCCCGATTTTCGCCCGCTCGGGTGTAAGCAATGCCTGGAATCGAACCCGCTCGATTTTGAAATCACCATGGCGTTCCAGCCCATCGTCGACCTGGAGACCAAAAGCGTCTTCGCCTACGAAGCCCTTGTCCGGGGCAAGGACGGCGCCGGGGCGGGGGCGGTTCTGTCCCGTGTGACGAATGAAAACCGTTATGCCTTCGATCAGGCCTGCCGTGTCCGCGCGGTGCAGCTCGCCGCCGAACTGGGTCTGGACTGCAAGCTCAGCATCAATTTCCTGCCCAACGCCGTGTACCGTCCGGAAACCTGCATCCGCGCGACCATGGAGGCGGCGGATACCTATAACCTGCCGCTCGACCAGATCATGTTCGAAGTGACCGAGGCCGAACCGATCGACGATCCGGCGCATCTGATGGGCATTTTCGAAGCCTACCGCGAACGCGGCTTCATCACCGCGATCGACGATTTCGGCGCGGGCTACGCGGGCCTCAACCTGTTGACCAAGTTCAAGCCGCAGATCCTCAAGCTCGACATGGAACTGTGCCAGGGGATCGCCGGGGACATGGTCAAGACGACGATCACCGAGGGTGCGATCAAAACGGCGCAGGCCCTGGGCATCAAGGTCATCGCCGAAGGCGTCGAAACGAAAGAAGACCTGGTCGCGCTGCGCACCCTGGGCACGGACTATTTCCAGGGCTACCTGTTCAGCAAGCCAGAGATCGAAACTCTACCGAAGCCCGATTTCTCGTTCGTTTAGGACTGCGGGCGCTCTTGTCTCCGCCGCCTGTAGCCTCATTACACCGGAGGATCGCCGGGGCGCGCGATGGCCGACCCCGCCAGCCCCATCGCGCTTGAGTTCGCTACGACGATGGGGGCTCCCACCCCGACCAGCACTGTTCGTTGAACGGCTCCATGTGGGCGGCCTTGTAGGCGGGGCGCGCCTTGATCGCCTGCCACCAGGGGGCCAGGGCCGGGCGCGTTTCTGGTGAGACTTCCTCGGGCCGCAGTTCCTCCGTGCGGATCACGTAGGGGGCCGCCGCGATATCCGACAATGAATAGGCGTCGCCCGTGACGAAGCCCGTCTTGGCGACCCGGGCCTCGATGCGGTCGAGCATGTCGCGCAGGATGTCCAGCGCCGCTTCCAATTCCTCCTCCGTATAGGGATCGCGGGCCATGCGGTACCAGACGTGTTTGCGGTTCTGGGTCGGGATGGCGTCGAGACGGCGTTCCAATTCCTCGTCCGACCATTCGCGGGCCATGGGATGGAAATGGTGCATCCAGTTGTGTTTCTGGATCGCCGGCAGGCAGGTGTCGTCGATGTATTTGCACCACAGCCGCATGTCGTGCAGCAGCATCGGATCCGTCGGGCGCAGCGGCGGCGTGGGATAGGTCTCGTCCAGGTATTCGTTGATGAAGTTGCTTTCGACCAACGGCACGCCGTCGACCATCAGCGCCGGGACGATGCCCGACGGGTTCAACTTCTTGTACCAATCCGCATGGTGTTCGAACTTGTTCAGGTCGACGATCTTGGCGTCGAACGAGAGGCCCTTTTCATGAAGGCACATGCGCACCTTGCGGGACGCCGAGGACGCCCAGGCGTGATAGAGCACAAGGCTGGCCGTGGGGCCGCCCTGGCCCCCGGTGGTCTGGTCGGTCAATGATCTTCTCCGGGTTCGGTCTTGGATGTTGGTCTGGGATACCGGTCTTTGACGCCGGTTTGGAGCGCCTTATGCGGTCATGCCGGTGATGTAGTCGCGCATGGCGGCGGCGTCGGCCTCGATCTCGTCCATGCGTTCCTTGACCACGTCGCCGATGGAAATCAGGCCCGTCATCTTGCCGTCCTCGGCCACCGGCAGGTGGCGGATACGGCGCTGGGTCATCATGCCCATCAGCACGTTGATGCGGTCGTCCGGTTTGCAGGTAATGACGTTGGCGGTCATCGCGTCGGTGACCGGGCGGTCGAGGGCGCCGGGGCCTTCCGTGCCGATCATGCGCACGATGTCGCGTTCGGACAGGATGCCGGAAATGGTCGCGCCGTCGTCGGAAACGACGACCGCGCCGATCCGGGCCTCGGCCAGCATCCGGGCGGCCTCGGAAATTTTCGCGCCGGGGCTGATGGTGGTGACGGCGTTGCCTTTTCCTTCAAGGATATGCTTCACGTTCATAATTGCGTCTCCCGTCTGTTCGCCGCCGTGCGCTCTCTTTTCCGGAGCCGTTCAGGAGGCCGATTTCGCCCAGTATAAAGCAAATCAGGGGTTTCTGATACGCGCGCGCGGCCCCTTATTCCGACAGGCCGGCCTGCAGGCAGGTCGCGGTGATCTCCGGGGCGACCCGGGTCATGCCGCTGGGATGGTCGGGATTGGTGCGGTCCAACTGCAATTCGATGACGGCCTTGCGCAGCCCGGCCTCGCAGAGGCCCTGGGTGTCGAAGGTGACCTGCGTCGTCTGGACCTGGCCTCCCCACATGATCAGCAAGACGAGAACCCAGTTCATGGCAATCTCCTTCGGTTGCGATGCGGCGGCCCGCCGGTCAGGAAAAGTCCCGCTGTGTGATCGGAACGTAGCCCGGAATTTCCCGGAACCGGCCGATCCAGCCGGTGATGTTCGGGTAGGCATCCAATTCGTATCCGCCTTCGGGCGCGACGTGGGCATAGCCGTAGAGCGCGATATCGGCGATGGTCGGCCCGTCGCCGACCAGCCAGGGACCCGCCGCCAGGCCTTTTTCCAGGACCGCCAGCGCCGCATGGCCCTGGGTCAGTTTGTCCGGCAGTTGGGCCTGTTGCACCTCGCTTAAAGGTTCTTCCTGCTCGGTCAGCCAGAAACGCCGCACGGCGACGGTCGGCTCCAGGGTGTATTGTTCGAAGAACATCCATTGCAGGACCTTGGCCCGGGCCCAGGCATCGTCCGGCAGGAAGGCCGTGCCCTGGGCCAGGAAATTCAGGATCGCACCGGATTCCGACAGGCATTCTCCATCCGCCAATTCGAGCACGGGAATGCGGCCGTTTGGGTTCAACCGATCGAGAAATTCGGCTGTGCGGGTCTCGCCCTTGGTGATGTCGTATTCACGAAGCGTGAACGGCAGCCCGAGGAACCGAAGCAGCAATCGGCATTTGTAGCCGTTGCCGGACGGCAGGAAATCATGCAGCGTGAACATGGTTTCGAGCCTATCCCGAGGCGGAAATCTCGGCAAACGAAGAAGCGTCATTGTGCGATCTATTTTTCTCATGGCTCTGGTCGCCGTTTGGGCCGCCGCGTTTGCGGCGGGCCCGGCCAAGGCGTTCGACCTGCCGGCAACGCAGACGACGCAGGATTTGATCCGGGCGGCGGCGGCCGGGGACGGGCCCCGTGTCGCGGCCTTGCTTCAGGCCGGGGCCGATCCCAACGTGGTCGACGCGACCTGGACCGCACCCTTGCACCATGCGGCGCGGCTGGGCCGTCTGGACCTCACGCGGGTGCTGGTTCGGGCGGGGGCGCGGTTGGATTGGCGGGATGCGGCGGGGGTGTCGGCGCTGATCCTGGCGGCGGCCGGCAACCATTTTCCGGTCGCCGAATACCTGATCCGGGCCGGTGCCGATCCGATGGTCGAGGACGGCAAAGGCAGGCGGGCACTGGACTACGCGCTTAAACGCGGTAAAAATGATGGCCTCGCCCGCATGCTACGCCGGGCGGAGGTCAACCGGCCCACCAAGAAAAGCAAGACCGGGACTTGATCGGTTTTAACACGGGAGGCCACATCCATGAGCCGCACTACGCCTATCGAACTTCAAACGCTGACCGGCACGATCGGTGTCCAGGTCACCGGGGTCGACCTGTCCCAGGACCTCGACAGCGAAACTTTTTCCGCCATCACCAAGGCCCTGCATGATCATCTCGTCCTGGTCTTTCCCGGCCAGGACCTGACGCCGGCGCAGCAGAGCGCGTTTTCCAAGCGCTTCGGCCCGGCCGAGCCCCATCCCTACGGGGCGCGCGAAGGCGTCAACAACGAAAACCCCGAAGTCATCGTCCTGGAAACCAAGCCGGGCCGCCGGGGGGCGCGCAACGATTTCTGGCATTCGGACATTTCCGCGTCCGAACGGCCGCCGGCCCTGTCGTTCCTGCATGCGCGGATCATCACGCCGGGCCGCGGCGACACCATGTTCTGCAACATGTACCGGGCCTTCGAGACCCTGTCGCCGGGGATGCAGCGGATGCTGCTCGGCATGGATGCCATGCATACGCCGGACGCCATTCGCCAGCGCAACCTTGCCGAACCGGACACGGACTCGCCGCAAATTCCGGCGGGCCTGAAATCGTTCCGCCATCCGGCGATCCGCACCCATCCGGAAACCGGGCGCGATGCGCTGTTCGTCAATTCCTTCTTCACCTCCAACTTCGCCGACATGACGGTCGAGGAAAGCCGGCCCTTGTTGGACTACCTGATGCGCCATGCGACGGAGCCGGAAAACGTCTATCGCCATCATTGGACGGCCGGCGACGTGGTGATGTGGGACAACCGCGCGACCATGCATTACGCGGTCCGCGATTACAGCGAGAGCGAACCCCGCCGCATGCACCGCACGACGGCGGGCGGAGACGCGCCGTTCCTGCAGCAGCGGGCGACGGCGGCCTAGGGCCCCCGTTTCCGTTTCGCGTTTCCGTCTCGATTGAAAGAGCCAGCGCCCGTCGGGGAAACCCGGCGGGCGTTGCTGTTTTGTCAGGCGCGGTTCAGCCCGTCATCGACGATGCGTCGAGCGGCCCGAAGACTTCGTCGAAGAAGGCCGTCAATTGGGCATCCGGATTGACGTGTTCGAACTTGTAGATGCCGATGCCGTTGGTCACCTGATCGCCCGTTTCGGAACAGGGCAGGCGCAGGACCACGGCGCGGCCCCGGTATCCGGCCAGGGTTTCGAATTGTTTGACCTCGCAATGGGGAATGCGTTCGTACAGCAACCGGCCGCAGCCGCCGCGCGCGCTGAGTCCCATGGTCTTGGGCGGGACCTCGACCGGGGAGCGGCCGGTGTAGTCGGCGCCGAAGGCGGTCGTCAGGCCGGTGCCCCAGAAACGGTAAACGGAGGACAGCGGTTCGGCCGTGATATCGGTGACGTTGACGAAGGGAATGGTGTCGGGCTGCAGGTCGTTGAGGGCGAAATCGGACCACTTCGGGGCCCAGCGGTCGCCTTTGACCTGATGCCAGTAATCCAGGACCGCACGGTGGTACGGCAACAGGTTGTTTCCCGCTTCGAGGAACGTCGACTTGATGCTGATGCTGGCGCCCATTTCGGGGGTTCTCCCATGCCGGCCGATTTTTAATGCTGCGGCCAATCCAACAGAAGGATTCTGCCATTTCTTGCCGGCCCGATAAATCGTCCAAACGTCATAGTCTCATTTTTGAGACATCTGCAGGCTTCTTATATTTCGATAATTCTAGAAATATCGTTGCAAAGGTCGGGAAGGCGTTTTATCCTCCCGCCATGGATACGGAACAAGCCGCCACACAACTGGCCGAACTGGGCAACGCTCACCGGCTCGAAGCCTACCGTTTGCTGGTCAAGGCCGGGGAGGACGGGCTCAGCGTCGGTGAGATTCAGGCGCTGCTCGACATTCCCGGATCGACCCTGTCGCATCACATCTCGCGATTGGTCTGGGCCGGATTGGTCGAACAATCGCGCGAAGGCCGCAGCCTGCGGTGCCGCGCCAATTTCGCCGCCATGCACGGCCTGATCGGGTTTCTCGCCGACGAATGCTGTAGCGGCGTGACCGCGACATGCGACGTCCCTCCGGCCAGAACGGCGAAAGCCTGACGGCCAACCGGGACGTCATTCAAGAAAGATACGGACATGAGCGATACCACCCTGCCGCCCCTGCAAACCCCCGTCGAAGACATCACGCCGCCGGACCGTTCCGGCCTGTGGGCGCGGGCGAAACGTATCGACCGGGTGTTGGTCGTCATTCTGGCGCTGCTTGCTGTTCTGGCCGCCCTCAATTGGGCGCAGGCGCAGACCTCGGTCGGTTTCGCCGCCGATGCGCTGTGGTCCATCGCGCCGTTCTTCCTGTTGTCCGTTCTGGCCGCCGCCTGGACCAAGGCGACGGGCCTGGACCGCCAGATCGCCCGGGTCTTCGACAGCCGCCCCCTGACGGCGGTGTTCCTGGCCGCATTGTTCGGTGCGTTCTCGCCGTTCTGTTCCTGTGGCGTCGTGCCGATCATCGCCGGATTGCTGGGCGCCGGGGTGCCGTTGGCCCCGGTGATGGCGTTCTGGATCGCCTCGCCCCTGATGGATCCGCAGATTTTCCTTTTGATGGCGGCCGTCTTCGGTCTGCCGTTCACGGTGTTCAAGGCCGCCGCCGCCGTGGTCATGGGCTTGGGGGCGGGCTATGCCACTCATATCCTGGTCGGGCGCGGCGCCTTCGCCGATCCCTTGAAGGGCATCGTCAATTCCTGCTGTGGTGCCCGCAAGAAAGCCTTGGAAGGAACCCCGGTCGAATGGGGGTTCTGGCGCGATGAAAACCGCCGCGCCCTGTTCCGCGAGGAAAGCCAGGCGACCGGATGGTTCCTGTTGAAATGGCTGACTCTGGCCTTCCTGATCGAAAGCCTGATGGTTGCCTATATTCCGGCGGATCAGGTCGGCCGTTGGCTCGGCGGGGGCGAATGGTGGGTGATCCCGGCCAGCGTGCTGGTCGGTGTGCCGGCATACCTCAACGGGTTCGCGGCGATCCCCACGGTCGACGGCCTGATGGACCTGGGCATGGCCCCTGGCCCGGCCATGGCCTTCATGATCGCCGGTGGTGTCACCTCGATCCCCGCCGCCATGGCGGTTTGGGCCCTGGTCAAGCGGGGGACGTTCATCTGGTACGTTGTGCTGGGGCTGACGGGCTCGTTGGCCGCCGGGTTGCTGGCCCAGGCCGTTCTCGGCTGATCGGGGAGCCGGGCGCTGCCCGACGCCTGCCCGGCCTAGGCCCAAAGGCAGGGTTGCGGTGCCTCTGGCCGCAAGGCACTCTGGCCTTGGCCGGAACGTGCCGGCCGATGTCCCGGAGGATACGTTCATGGCCAGCGCAGACGCCAAGAAGACCGTCGCCGCCATTTCTTTCCACGACAACAAGAACCTGTCGATCGATATCGAAGACGTGGTCGGCATCGATATCGGCACGCCGCAGGAACTGACGCCCGGCGTGTGGTTCGTCGATATGATCATCCGCTCGGACACGGGCAACGTGTCCTTGCAGTTGACGTCCGACAGTCTGGAAAAGCTCAAGACGATCCAATCCACCGACCGCTGATGCGGCCGGTGGGGCTGGATGTCGAATTGAAGGGCTAGATCGGTGCCCGAAGGGCGGCCTGGACCTTAGGCCGGAACCAGCGGCGTGCGCTTGACGCCGTTCATGTTCATGGCCTCGATCCGGATCAGGCGGGTCTCGCTTTCGCGGTGCGGGCAGTGGACGGCGCCGACCTCATAGACCCGGGCGTCGCCGGGAACCATGGTGTAGCTTTCGCGTTCCTTGACCTTGCCGGGGGTGTCGCCCTGCGGCGGCTCGACGATGTCGTATTCGGTCATCGTGGTTTCGCCGAAAGCCTGGCCGTAAATCGCCCAGCCGGGGCCGTGATCGTGCGGATTGCCGGTTTTGGCGCCCTTGTAGACATGCGCCAGGATGCAGAAGCCCAAATCCGGATCTTCATAAATGATATTGCGTTCGCCTTCGGCGTTTTCGCCCAGATGGGTGTTGACGAAGTCTTTGTCTTTCAACGCCTTCTCGACCAGTTTGCGGGTTTCCTCCAACTGGACGGGGGTCTGGCCCTGGGACAGGACCTGTTTCATGTCGCTGGCGAGCGCATCGAGAGTGTACATGCGGGTATTCCTCCAAAATCTCCCTATTAGGTGGGTGATCTTATTCTATTAATCTATCACATTCGAATAAATGATCTGAATCAAGGAGACATCCCATGACCTCGCAACCCAAGTCCTCGGCTCATTCCCCAGCGTCCAAGATCGCCATCGTGACCGGCGCCGGTACCGGCGTCGGCCGGGCGGCCGCCCTGGCGCTGCTGGAAGACGGGTATTCCGTCACCTTGGCGGGCCGCCGCGCCGACGTGCTGGAGGAAACCAAGGAGATGGCCGGCGAGGCGGGGTCCCGCGCCCTGGTCCAGGCGACCGACGTGACCGACCCGGCCCAGGTCGCCGCCATGTTCAAGGCCACGGTCGATGCCTTCGGCCGGGTCGATGTGATTTTCAACAACGCGGGCGCCAACGCGCCGGGCATCCTGCTGGAGGACCTGGCGGTCGAGGATTGGAAACGGGTCGTCGACGTCAACCTGTCCGGCGTCTTCTACTGCATTCAGGAAGCCTTCCGCGTGATGAAGGCGCAAACGCCCATGGGCGGGCGGATCATCAATAACGGCTCGATCTCGGCCCATGCCCCCCGGCCCGATTCGATCCCCTATACGGCGACCAAGCATGCGGTGACGGGCCTGACCAAGACGGCGGCGTTGGACGGGCGCAAGTACGACATCGCGGTCAGCCAGATCGATATCGGCAATGCCGTATCGCCGATGACCGCGCGCATGGCCGACGGCGTCAAACAGGCCGACGGGACGAAAAAGGCCGAACCGCGCATGCCCGCCGAAAACGTCGGCGAGGCCGTCGTCTTCATGGCCAACCTGCCGATGGAGACGACGGTGCAGTTCATGACCATCCAGGCCACCAAGATGGCGTGGATCGGCCGGGGTTAACGCCCGGCAGCGGGCGAACGGCTTAACGCATCACGACGCCGCAGGCGACTCGCTTGATGGCGCCGCCGACCGGCTTGGGCGCGTCGTCGTAAGCGGGGCCCAGGGCCTCGATGACGATGGCGTGACCCTTGAGGTCCGCGGTTTTCAGGTGCGGCGCCACGGTCGGCGTGTAGGCCATGCCGTCATAATGAACGTAGAGGCCCGGCAGGTCGCCCTTGTGCGCTTGGGCGTCCTTGCCGTCTTTCTTGACGGTCGTAACGGGGCCGAGCGGCCCGCCTGCGGCCAAGGCCGGTACGGCCTCGCCGTTCTTCGTGCCGGCGGCGCAGCTGGCGTTCTCGTTGATGTGAAAACCGTGCAGGCCTTCGTGCAGGTGCATCAGCCGGGGGCGGATCGAAAGGCCGCCGTCGGTGTCTTCAAAGGCGATGGTGCCGATGTCCTTCCCGGGGCCGGAGGCGGCGGCAAGGTGCATGTCGACGGTGATCTGGGCCGCCTGGGCGGCATGTGCCGCGCCGGCGGTGCAGAGCGCCGCCACGCAAGCGGTGGCGAGCGCGAGGGTGCGAATATTCTGCATGATCTGTCTCCTGATTGGCCGCGCCCCGGCGGGGGCCGGTGCGCGGAAGCCTAATCAAGCGCGGGGGCGTGGCCATTTTATGGCGAGAGACGGGCGGTTGCCGGGCGGGACCGCCGGGATCAGGGCCCGAACGCGTCGAAATCGGCCTTGAAATCCGGGTGCCAGCGGGTCAGCGGCGGGCGGTTTTCGGTGATGTCATGGGTCGCCCAGAGCATGCGTTTGGCGTCCATTTCCGGGGTCACCTCGCCGTCGGGGCAGATGATGTAGAAATCTCCCCGGTCCAGGGCGGTCAGCATGAAATCGACGACCTGATCCGGCCACCAGGCGCCGTCGCGATGTTCGCGCCCGCCGGTCGTCGTCATGCCGGGGACCAGCAGATGGGCGGTCACGGCGCAGCCGTCCGTGTTGCGCAATTCGTGTTGCAGCA
>MDTA01203098.1_pt1 | contig 36942 bp, 27 predicted proteins | sample 811151 | NCBI WGS metagenome assembly MDTA01 (sample SAMN05326648, study PRJNA326480) | marine metagenome | isolation source: seawater | place: Indian Ocean: South | collected 2010
TCACTGGCGTAGCTGCTCACGCCAGGCGCGAAAGCGTTGGTTCAAAACTGATGATCAGGTTTGAACGCATTAATTTGAGCGGCAATAAACACTAGACTTTTGCCAGCGCCTCTAATATTGCGCAAGAAGCCTCAGCGCAACGCGTGACGACCTCTTTGACGTCAACATCATCAATCGGTACCGGGCGAGCCAAAACTACATCATCAGGCTCGCGCTCAAACAAAACAAAGCGTGGATGCGTTTTCATTTCACCATACTCCAATTGGCAGCGGGAGAGGGATTCGAACCCTCGGGCCTGCTTTCATCTCAGACCGACTGCTTTCGAAACAGCTGCATTAAGCCGCTCTGCCATCCCGCTATAAAAATTGGTAGGTCTGAAGGGCGTCGAACCCCCACGCCTTGCGGCACCGGAACCTAAATCCGGCGTGTCTACCCATTCCACCACAGACCCACACGATTAAATTTGGCGGAGAGCGAGGGATTCGAACCCCCGTGCCTCTGACGAGACTGATGCTTTCCAGGCACCCGCATTAGACCGCTCTGCCAGCTCTCCAAGGTGGGAGTTTCCTCCCTAAACTACATTTTATACTGACTTCGACGATGCTTTTTCCAGCTACGTTCCCGCCAGTTTGTCCGGGCAGGGAAGTCACATCCCCGCTCGTCGTAAACTACGCCATCGTAAGCCCGGTGGCGAATAGGTGCGACATCGTATTCAACACGCTCCCACCGGCTTTTCTCTACAGCTTTTAATAACGCGAGAACATGACGATTCGCACGACTTTTTCTCCAGTAACACATAACCAGTTCCTTTTCATGTTAATACACAATCGGGACCGATCATCTTCGTAATAAAACATCGTCACATCCTCACTGTAATAGTACCGCCAGCAGATCAGAAACCGTCGCTTCTCACCCGCGTCAGGGACTTGAACCCCGTCCTCCCCGCAATGGGGCGTGCCTCCAGTTACACCACTTACGGACTTTGTCATCTGCCGGCTTGCAATGCGCCGCAGCGCATTACTAACTTGGAGCGGGAAACGGGAGTCGAACCCGCGACCTCAACCTTGGCAAGGTTGCGCTCTACCAACTGAGCTATTCCCGCAAAATCTGGTGCGCATGGCGAGACTTGAACTCGCACGACCTCGCGGCCCACAGGCTCTCAACCTGCTATGTCTACCAATTCCATCACACGCGCAAAACACATCCCCCTTTTATTGGTGGGTCTGGCGAGACTCGAACTCGCACGCCTTTCGGCACCGGAACCTAAATCCGGCGTGTCTACCAATTCCACCACAGACCCAATAAAAGGTACCACATAACACACTCGCTCTTGACGCCGCACTTAAGAATTAAGACAAACAGCGACGACATGTATATTTGCGCACATGCGCAAAATTTGGCGGAGAGGGCGTGATTCGAACCCGCGATCCAGTCACCCGGATGGCTCCTTAGCAGGGAGCTGGTTTCAGCCACTCACCCACCTCTCCAATAAAACCCATGCATTATAACACAACAAAAATAAAAGTGGCGCTTGCGACAGGACTCGAACCTTTGACCCCCGCGTTCGTAGCACGGTACTCTAATCCAACTGAGCTACGCAAGCACAAAACTGGCGGAGAGAGAGGGACTCGAACCCTCGCAACCTTCCGGTTGTACGCCTTAGCAGGGCGCTGCCTTACCAACTCGGCCATCTCTCCATAAAACATCACATTACAAATTGGCGGAGGGTGAGGGATTCGAACCCCCGGGACTGCTTCCACAGACCATCTGCTTTCAAAACAGCTGCATTCGACCGCTCTGCCAACCCTCCTTAAAATGGTGCCGATAGAGGGATTCGAACCCCCGTCAACGGCTTACGAAGCCGCTGCTAAACCAACTCAGCTATATCGGCAAAATCTTCAGCGGGGTAACCTACGGGACTCGAACCCGTGTAGTCTTGGATCACAACCAAGGGCATAACCAACTCTGCCAAGGCTACCCCGCTAAAGACTTTAAAATGGCGCGCCGAGAGGGATTTGAACCCCCGACCCAGGGCTTAGAAGGCCCCTGCTCTGTCCGAACTGAGCTACCGGCGCATAATTTATCTGGTGCCGGCAGAGGGAGTCGAACCCCCGTCTGCTGCTTACAAGGCAGCTGCTAAACCAACTCAGCTATGCCGGCGAAAATCATTATTGGGGTGACCTACGGGACTCGAACCCGTGAAATCCCGAATCACAATCGGGGACATTAACCAACTCTGCCAAGGCCACTCCAATAATGACTTACTTTTCAATAAGACAAAATTGTTAAATATGGTACATGGAGCGGGACTCGAACCCGCACGCCTCAAAGGCAGGGGATTTTAAGTCCCCGGCGTCTACCAATTCCGCCACCCATGCATTTTATGCAAAAACGTTTCATGTTGTTAAAGAGCATTGGGCACAAAAAAGCCCGGTTTCCCCGGGCTTAGACAGTAACTTAACTGACTTTGACCGGGCACTCCCGATCAAAAATATGATAAGGAGCTAATGGTTCGTTGAGCCTGAGGATAAACTCAGACTGCGTGTTGAGCGTAAATGAGACAGATGCAACCCGCCCGTCACGATCCTTGATAGAACATGGAGACTTCGCGATGTGCTTGGTTGTCTGACTGATTTCATTTTATTACTCTTTAAAAATTCCAAAAAAAACCTGAGATCTCTCCCAGGTTTTTTTTCTGGGAGGCATGCCCCCAAAAGAACATGCAGTTAAATTAATGATGAATGATGCGAACTTGAACGCAAAGCACTACCAAGCAGACGGTCGCTTGTTAATGTTAATGTCGTTCTTAATGCAGTCATCTTCTTTCCAATGTAATAATTTGTTGAGGCTGTATGCCGTCGATGTAAGTATCATATCCTAAAAATAGTAAAACACAACGTTTTTTTTAAACTTTTTTATTTTTATTTCAAAATAAATACACAAGCAGCTGTTTTTTAATTGTTTTTTATTTTTAGTGTTTCTCTCCCAAATTTTGCAATCTGCAACATTTTTGTTGTGATATTATCATTATTAGATTTACTTGACCGTCCACATGTGAGACAATCAAAACTACAAAACAGAAACGGGGACATCCCCATCAATAAAAGAAGACACTTAAAGAATGAAACAAAATAATAGTAGTAACCGGATAGAAATAGCAGAAAGGCACGAGATAATATCCTTTGTCCAAAAAGAAGACTGCCATTCCTTAGATGCAATAATAGAACACATCTCCCCTTGCCCTGATTCTCGTGGTGCTCTAACTTCACGAATAAACGCAATGTTTCGCGATCAGCAGCTAAGAATAGAAGATGATGGGCGCATTGTGAGCAACATAATGGGTCAGCGGGTAGGTACTGTTGTTGCCACCAGTAAAGGATATGGATTTCTTCGCCTTGAAGGCGATGAAAGTGATTGGTTCATTTCTGCGCAGGACATGCAGCGATGCCTCCCGGGAGAAAAAGTGGTAGCCATGCCTAAATCAAAGGATGAAAGAGGGACCTGTGCAAACATTATCACCCAGGAAACATTACTGTCTGGCGTAACCGGTGAGTTGAAAATGAAAGCCGGCGAGTTACTCATCAGTGTGGATGGTTCACACTTTGTAGATGTCACACTCGAAGGCATGGATATCCCACCTTGTGACGGCTTATGGGTTAGCGGGGATTTTAAATACGCGCCTAGTGGTCCGAAGCCTCACCACTTCGTTGTCAAAGCCGTGGTGGAAACACCTACAGAAGTACAAAAAATACGTTACCGTGCACTACAGGAAAGAGGGTTTTGCCTCCACTACAATGCCGACTTGGACAAAGAGGCGATGGATGCCTGCGTTAACGCCCCGTTACCTAAAAAAGACGGTACGGCAAGGCCAATGATCTCTATCGATGGCGAGTCTTCACGCGATCTTGATGATATTGTTTACCTCGAAGAGTATGAAGACGGTACGTGGGTGCTTTATGTCAGCATCGCAGACGTAAGCTCAGTGATCTTACCGGATTCCAATCTTGACAGGGAGGCGAGGAAAAGAGGGACGACGGTGTACACATCCGGTCAATCATTCCCCATGCTAACGGATTTCATTTCACACCATTACTGCTCCTTGCTGCCAAATTCAGAAAAAAGCGTAATGACGGCCGAAATTCACTTTGACGCAAATGGTACTCTCACAAGCTACAGTTTTTATGAAGAACTGGCGAAATCCCACCACAGGTTCAGCTACAAACGCGTTCAGGCATTACACGACGGCACCGTAAAGCCTGACAGTGCTGAAATGAGCCACATGGAAACGATTGACAAGCTGTACAGATTGCAAGAGTTACTTTCCAGCAACCGCCAAAAAAACGGCAGCATGTTCATAGATTCAATTGAGCCTTACGTATTGTTTGATGGTAGCGGTGAGATCGTTGGTTTTGACCAAAGCCGAACTTGCAGAGCACACCGAGTCATTGAGGAAATGATGGTTGCAGCTAACGTTTGCGCCTCACTCTTCATTGCGGGTGGTGACGGTGGCGGGCTTTATCGCCACCACCCGGGCTTGCAGGAAGGGGTAGCGCTTGATGAGTTAAATAGCTTCCTGCACGACTTCTCAATCGCACCTTTATCGGCAGAAAGCACTATAAAAGATTGCATGGAAAAACAAGGGCAACTACCTGATCGTTGCGTTGCCAACTACGATCGCCTGCTTCGCAAAGCGATGACAAATGCGCGCTATACAAGCGAAAAAACAAGCCATTTCGGGCTCGGACTTCCGTCATACACGCACTTCACCTCGCCCATCAGACGTTATCCTGACATTCTGGTTCACAGGGCAATAAAAGCGCGCTTGTCCAGCATGGGTGAAACTGTTTACGGAGCCCACACATACACTTCCAGTGAAATGCAGGCAATGGGCGAGATGGCGACAGAACAAGCCTTTCAGGCATCAATGGTTGAGCGTGACGTCATGGACCGGTTGTCCTGCCGCTGGTGGAAGGGGCAGTCTCCGCGTCGGGTAGAGGCCGTGGTTACCGCCTATACGGACAGAATGATATTTATGCGACTCGGAAACACACCTATGGACGGTGCTATGCTGCTAAGTGAATACTGGAAAGCAACAGATGAACCGGTCAGCACAGGGGACAGGCTTTTGGTTGATATTACCAGCATTGATGAAACAACAGGGAAAATACGCCTGTCTCTACATAATACTGACGCGTAATCATCTGATATCATAAATACACTATGATTGCAGGAGCATCCGAATGATAAAAGGTTACACTTTCAATTACCACGATCCTGACGGAATGGGTGAATTTGAGGGCGATGCTTCGCTGCCCTCAGATAAAGCGTTTAAAGAGCTTGCAGAAGTATCCGGCCTTTATGTCACCTCAGACAAGCATCTTCACAGCTATGTCATAGAGGATGGATCCGGAGCACTTGCTGGAGCCTTGTACGTAAGTGACGACGCAGATTTTGATGTTATGGTCTCCCCTCAGCACCAGGGAAAAGGAATAGGGCGCGACTTGCTTTCAGAGGGAATATCTCACGCTGAAGAGATGCGTGAAATAAACCCGGATGCAGAAAGCGAAATCCGCGTTCTCCATCCCGCTGTCAGGCAAGCGCTGTTTAAGTCTGGCTACATTGTCGATCGGATATCAGGAGGCAATATTGATGATGCAATCATGCGGCCTGCTGAGATGACAAGTCAGGACGCAGTTAAGGCAATAAACTCCCTTAACATACCAAACTTCCACTACTTTGGAGCTTTCCTTAAAGCACCAACATCCCTTATCTCCATTGGTGAATTCAACCAGGCGATCATTGATGTTAGCGCCGGCAAGCCGGTATCCAAAGATGCCGTTCGCGCACTGACCCATTTTGCACTGTCTCATTCACGAGAAAAATGGCAAAGAGAGTTTCTGGTTGCAAAAATTAGCCAGTCCAATGGTGTTACTGTCCGTATCCCTGATGACAAGAGCCGCTTACTGGAAGATTTTTTCAGTGAAACACCAGAAAAAGCAAGTGCCTTCTTTTTTGATCAGGCTCATTTACTAAAATCGAGTGACGACACTGATATCGGCCTGTTCGCCGACAGTTTAAAGAAGCAGCTTTATCACTTCATGAGAAACGGCGGGGGTCCTGGCAATGAGGACACGTTCAGAAATGTCTCTCATATGGTTGAAGATTTCCCGGCATCCGATGCGGAAAAAAACAGCATGAGGGAAAATCTTGCGCACAACGTATACCATCCTTTTAATGGTGAAATGAAAAATGCGCTCCCAACGCCGGAAGAAGAACCCTCTGATCCTACTCCAGAAATCAAAAAACCATTTAAGATTTAAACATTTTTGTTTTAAAAAATGCTGCTTTTGTGGGATAATACGCTTTAGATAAACAAAGCGATTATCCCTTTTTTATGGGCGGAACCAATAATATGAATATCGAAAAACGCATCGACGAACTAACAAGCAAGATAAACCAGTGGAACCACGAGTATTATGTCAATGATGAACCAAGCGTTCCGGATGTTGAGTATGATCGCCATTTCCGAGAACTCCTTTCGTTAGAACACAGCTACCCTCAATTTTTAAAGCCAGACAGTCCGACCCAGCGGGTTGGTGGCACGGTTGTCAGTGAGCTTGAACAAGTTCCGCACCGGGTCGCGATGTTATCACTGGACAACGCTTTCGATCAGGATGAAGTGTTTACTCAGATACGCCGTATCGAAACATTGTCCGGACAATCCAACCTCATGTATTGCTGCGAACCAAAGCTTGACGGCATGGCCTGTTCATCGACATACGAGTATGGCAAACTGACAGTGGCCATTTCCCGTGGTGACGGCGCTGTAGGCGAAAATATTACTCACAACTTCAAAACCATCAAAAACGTCCCGACATTCCTGCCGGGAGCGGTAAACATACCGCTTCTTGAAATACGTGGCGAAGTCGTCATGCCTAAATCCGGCTTTGAAAAATACAATCAGGAATGCATAAAAAACAATAAAAATAAACTCAAAAACCCACGTAACGGGGCGGCTGGCAGCATGCGACAACTGGACAGCCGCGTTGCAATGCAAAGACCGCTTGAGTTTTTTGCATATTCCGTAATATGTGATGATGCTCCTGTGCGATCTCATTTTGAAATGCTTCAATGGGTTTCTTCTCTCGGAATGCCTGTAAGAAAAGATGTTCGTCGTGTTGCATCCGGTGACATAATGGCATATATCAATGCCATTCAAAAAATGCGTGAATCATTGGATGTTGATATCGATGGTGCAGTAATAAAGGTAGACTCTGTCGACATTCAGGAAGAACTTGGGTTATCTTCGCGTGTCCCAAAGTGGGCTTTCGCTTTTAAGTACCCGGCAATTGAAGAATTGACACCATTGCTCGGCGTTGATTTCCAAGTGGGAAGAACCGGTGCAATTACGCCCGTAGCAAGGCTCGAACCTGTTGATGTTGCCGGTGTCACTGTCAGCAATGCCACGCTGCACAACGCTGATGAAATTAAACGACTTGATGTCCGCATTGGCGACACCGTTATTATTCGCCGCGCCGGAGATGTTATTCCTCAGGTAGTAAGCGTTGTTCGCGACCGACGTCCAGAGAACGCACGAGAGATCGTATTTCCAACTCATTGCCCTTGTTGTGACTCTCCGATTGTTAGACCTGAAGGCGAGGCTGTTGCACGTTGTACAGGGGGGCTGTTTTGTGATGCTCAGCGTATAGAATCCCTGAAAGCCTTTGTTGAACGTAAGCGCATGAATATTGATGGTGTCGGCGACAAGCTCATCCAGGCGCTTTATGAAAAAGGTTTGCTCCCCACCTTAGCCTCGATCTACGATTTAAAGGCTGACGATCTTGCTTCACTTGAAAAAATGGGTGAAAAAAGTGCTGCTAATGTTATCGCTGCGATTGAAAAATCAAAAAATACCACTTTTGCACGCTTCCTGTACTCTTTCGGCATACGTGAAGTCGGCGAAAGTACGGCGGTCTCCCTTGCTGTTCACTTCGGCTCACTTGATGCCATTAAAAATGCGTCCATCGAAGAGCTTAAGGAAGTTGATGACGTTGGTGATGTGGTGTCAGGGCACGTGAGGGCTTTTTTTGACAACCAGGACAACATTGAAGTTATTCAGAAAATGCTCGATGCTGGTGTGAACTGGCCAGATCCAGCGCCGGCAGGGGAACAGCCATTAAAAGGGAAAACTTTCGTTGTTACTGGCACATTTTCACAAATGGAAAGAAAAGATATTGAGGCGAAGCTCAAAGAGCTTGGAGCTAAAGTGTCTGGATCAGTGTCCAAGAAAACTGAGTACTTAATGGCCGGTGAAAAAGCAGGGTCAAAAAAAGCAAAGGCTGAAAACCTTAACGTCCCGATCATGAACGAAGACCAAGCCATCGCATTTCTTTCTCAGTGGTAGATAGTAAGTGTTGTATTGAGTGCGTATAATTTTCATTGTACGCACTTTTTTGTTTCATCTGTGATACATTTCCACCAATCATTTCAAAAGGAAAAGTATCATGATAATGGCAACAAGGACCGTTCTGGTCGCTGCGCTCTGCGCCAGCCTGACCGCTTGCGGCGGCGGGAGCAACAGCAACACATCCCCGTCACCTGCTTCACCGGACTCACTGTCTTTATCCCCTGCAATCCCATCTGTGATTGACGAATCCAGTGAGGCAACATTTAACATAATCGGGTACGACGGCGAAACCAGGGTGCTTGAGACATCCGGTCCGGTTTCGGTTACGACAAGTAACAACAACCTCACAATCACGTCGGAGGACATTTCCGCCAAGGAAGGTTCATTTACCTTCACACTTTCGCACGGAAACAAGAAAACCACCTTTTCCGGAAAAATATCAAACAACTCCCGCGACAGCAAAAACAGCGCGCTTGATGGCTCTAAAGAAGAAAGCTTGATCATTATTGACAATGAAGAGCCCTACAAAGTGATACTGCGCTACATTGAACAGGAATACCTTCTCGGCACCGTTGATGAAAGCACGTTAACAGAAAACATCGAAAATGCACATGAAAAGCTGATTTCGGCAGGGGAAAAGTACAGGAAAAGCCTCACGCTGCTTGATGTTTCCAGAGGGGATGAGGACCATGTTGATGCAATCGTCGATGAGCACAAAAGTGCACAAAACGCATACATCGATGCCATTAATTCAGTTTACGAACCTTACATTCAAGATGCCGGACTGCCCGAACTTGTAATCGAAAAAAACGACAGAGTCGACTTTGTTCTTTTTGAAAATAATCCGCAGTTTGGTGAAAACGAAAACGGAGCATGGCATTTCAGTGAAGATTACCTCATCCTCGGTTACCTTCTCGAACGTTTTGGGAGAACGTGCGAATCAACAGAACAGCAAGGAGCTATGTAATGAAACTGCTTTTAACAACAATAAGCCTGCTTACCTGCTTCTCCGCACATGCGGAAAATGTAAGATTGATCGCCACTCCTTCTGAACCTGTATCACAGCAGTCTACAGGGCAACATAAGGTTATTTACAACACATTCAGCGTACCTGAAGAGAAAGCGCAGGAGCGTATTCGCGAGTTGATGGACACCGGCCTTTATCGCGCTGTCGAAATCGACATGGTAACATCATCAATAACGGTATCAGCAACACTTGCTGACAGTGCGCCGAAATACTACCCGCCATTTAGCGATCCGGCATATGGTTACCAGACATACCTTATGTCCTCTTCAGAGCACATGACAGGAATGGGTGCAACCGAAGCGCAATCATACCTCATACCATACCGCCCCATGACAGTAGGGGTGATAGACAGTGAGTTTGAAGATATCATGGACATACCTTTTACAAATGGCATATCCATGGTTGAAGGCGAAGACGATGTTTGGGAACCCGCCTGCGCAGGCCGGCATGGTGTAATGGTTTATTCGCTTATTGCATCATCAAGAAACAACGGCGTTGGCATGGCTGGCATGACCGATGTTGATATCGTACCTGTCCGTGCTATGACCTGCGGAAGTGGATACAGCTCTCACTCTGCGAACGGCATTTACTACCTCTCCGGTGCAGAAGTGAACGGCGTACCTGGCCTCGAAGAACCGGTTAGTGTGATCAACATGAGTTTAGGCGGGGAGCACCCTTGCTCCGTTCACACACAAAGCGCGATAAACTACGCGACAAGCAAGGGGATCACTGTTGTTGTTTCTGCCGGAAATGAGGCCATCGATGCTTCAAGAGTCTCCCCTGCTAACTGCGAAGGCGTCATCTCTGTGGGCGCGCTTGCAGAGGGTGATTCTCGCATGGAACTTTCTTATTTCAGCAACTTTGGCGATACCGTTGACGTTTCGGCTATGGGTTCTGATGTTTTTGCTTTGTACAATGACGACACCGCCTATCTGGTGAGCGGAACATCGTTTTCAGCGCCACTGACCAGCGGGGTTGTAACAATGGCCAGGCAGCTTCTTCCTGAAGAATCCCCTGACATGATAAAATGGCTTGTAAAGCGTACAGCAACGCCCTTCCCTGATGGTCACGATTGTTTATCTGTAGGATGCGGAAGTGGGATCACTAATGCGCTGGCATTGACACAGCAAGCTGATCGCATAAGCCAATCAGGATACGGAACAATCGCCCCATTACTGAAAAACCCACGTTTTTGCGACAGCGATAAAGCATACGCACTGAACAATGAAGCTTTACCTCAGATTTGCGGAATTTACGAACTTAGTTTGAATGTGAATTTGCGCGAAGGTGAAAAAGGGGTTGTTTACCATCGCGTTTCTGGCGAAATCACCAGGGTGTCTGAAACCCGCTCTGGTAAGAGCCGTATTGATAAACCTGAAGAGGACGGCGATTATTTGTTTAAAGTTTGTGATAGCGAAGAAAACTGCTCTCCGGCCATGCCTATCAATATTGACACGGACATACCCGAAATCTGTCAATAAAAAGACAAAGGAAGGGGTATCCCTTCCTTTATTCTTCAACCGTCAATACAACACGCAAACCTTTAGGGACGCTGCCTGCGTCAACATAGGCTATAATCGATTTATCTTGTCGTATTTTAGATAACAGATCATTAAGGCCGGATGTTTCCTTCGGTGGTTGCCCGCGACCCGCAAAAATAACCCGTGACCAATGCGATTTAAAGGCGGTATTGCTCATGCCAAGAAATGCGGTATTGAACCTCGTGTATTCCGAATTTCTTGAGCGCTGAGTAACCACGGTTGCAGGTTCGCCATCAGGGAAAAACATATTTTCACCAAGAAAGAGCTGTTCCACATCTCCCTTTGACAAAGATGAATCATTATCTTCACTCACAACAACAGCGATATCGGCGAGCGATAGTGGGCTGAATAAGAAAGCAATAAGTGCAATAACGCGTATCATAAAGCCTCCTTAAAAAACAACTGTCATGCCGATACGAACCACCCGCTCAACCTCACCGGTGTTGCGTGCTTTTTCTCGTAAAAGCTCAAATTTCAACGATGACTCGGCGCTGACGTCGTAACGTAAACCACCTTGTTGAAAACTAATATCCCGCCCATTTAACAAAACAGCCTGCTGCAAACCTTGAGTTATTGGAGAGTCAAGAGGTACCCGACTCTGGCTAATGAAAGTGTTTTCCTCTATCGTTCTTCCCCAAGTAATATGGGGAGTGAAAAGACCAAGATTGTAAGCATAACTAATATAAAAATTACGCTCCCTGTCTGCAAAAATAGAGTCACCGTATCTGACCTCTGTCATCTCCGAGAAGAGTGTATGAGAATCTTGTTGCCATTTAAAGCCTAAAGCGCTGAAAGATACAGTCTCATCGTTAAGAAGAATGTCTTCATATGTTTGCTCTCCGGGTAACCAGGGAGATGCCAACAGAGTCATCGTGTCGTTTTTTACGGTCATGGTTGATCTGAAGTGGCCGGCACGCAACGTGAAATCATTGTATTGGATCTGAACATTGGCACCATAGGTGTCTTTACCACGAATTTCCAGCCTGTCCACATTACGATCATCAACGTTTTCTGTCATCGTACCGTAAATAGACTGCACCTCAACTGTCGCTCCCATATACCGTTTTCGGTACATAAGGTTTATGCCATCAAAGCTTTCACTTGCTATGTTGTAAACACTTTCAGGTGGCTCTATCCATGGATACGCATATCCGACATCTTTAATGTCAGAATAAAAGAAAAAGGGAACTCTTTGGTGCCCTACGTTCAGTCGCCAGTCATTGTTAAAGTCGTAAGATGCATAAGCCCACTCAATATCCTGTGACCAATCTTCGCTTCCCCGCGCAATAACTTGAGCGGTCACAGAAAGCTTTGAGGATATACGTGAGGAAAACTGCACGGCGACATCGGAAAACCTGTTGAAGTCAAGTTCATCGGGATCACGAATTAACGCCCCTTTTCCATGCTGGGACTGGGTTGCCACAAAGTTGGCAAATCCGGTAACTGAAACCCCGTCAGCAACCCCTGTGCCGGGAAGAAACAGCAGGGCGGCAAGAAAAAAACTCTTTTTAACCATTTATTTTATGTTTCCAGAGATTTAAAAACGCATCCATATTACGATATTTGCTATTAATTAACAACAAATTTGTTTTGTGTTTAGCTAAAATTTTAGATTTCCAACAATCAAAAAAAGCGCAAAGCGCTCATGCTATCTGGTATGACCAGTTGTTTTTTCTTTATTTATAAGCTGTTTTTTTCAATATTAAGATAATCAGAAAAAAATATTAAGCACCACAAATTTTCTTACTTTCAGCTCTGATACTATAGCCTAGTAAAACTGAACCCTGAGATCACTTAAATGCGTGCAATTCACAAAAAAACCGTAGCAACAACATTAATGGCACTACTTTGCGGCAGTGCTTCGGCAGCAAACAATGATGTAACCTACATTTTCAAAATGAATGTAGACGGGAAAACAAAAGTCCCCGAATGGATAACCATCAACTACATCTACGACGCATGGATTAACCAGGGTGCTCCTTACAACTGCGCGTCATGGTCACCTTCGGCCGAAACCATTGATTGGGGAAAAACATTTCAACAGTCAAGAATGTGCAGCCAAAATCAAACCAGAACAAACACACCTGTCCAGTTAAACCCTGTATTGGGAACAACAAAGACGGGACAGGGCTTTTCTGAAAGCCGCACAATATCAACAACCCAATTTCAAGCTTCAACCGGCACCATGGATTTCGTTTCTGGCGAACGCGCGGCCGCATGGGAAGAGTGGGTCGATTCAGGTAGTCATTACGGATGTTCAGCATGGACCCCCAAGCCGGAAACCGTCGACCTAAACAGCGACTTTAAACAGTCCCGCAACTGTTCACAGGATCAAACTCGCACAAGGCAGGTTTATAGCGTCTGGGCGTCCGGAAAAGAAAGCCCTAAAAGGATTGATTCTGAATCTCAGACTATTACAGAAAGTGAATCACAGCAAAATACGGGAACCAGAGATTTTGTTGCCGGCCAACGCATAGGCAACTGGAGCTCATGGACAGATGAAAATGCACCCTATGACTGCGGTGTGTGGACCCCGTCACCAGAAAACATCAACCTTGACGAATCATTCACCCAATCAAGAAACTGCTCTCAGTCTCAACGCAGTGAGCGCAACATCTATGATGTATGGGAGTCCGGAAAAGAATCTCTGAGCCAGACCGAACTTAGAACGCAGACGATATCTGCCACGCAAACACAACCTGCTGTCGGCACCAAAGATTACATTGTAACAACCTCAAATGACGAATGGTCCGCATGGTCGGATACAGGCAGCAAAGAAAACTGTTCTTCATGGTCTCCTGCGGCATCGACGGTCAATCTGGGTGAGGCATTCACGCAAAATAGATCTTGCTCTCAATCGCAGACAGCATCAAGGGACGTTTACAATGTATGGAAATCAGGGAAGCGCACGCTAAAAGATACCGAAACAAAAACGCAAGCCGTTACTGTTAACGAAACCCAGGGTGCGGTAGGAACAAAAGATTTCACCAGTACAACCGAGAATGGGGCGTGGAGTTCATGGTCTAACGCCGGGAGTGTATTTGACTGTTCTTCATGGACACCTGAAACGAGCACGGTAAACCTTGGTGAAACTGTAACACAAACGAGAACATGCTCACAAAAACAAACTGCTGAGCGCAACGTTTACGACGTGTGGCAATCCGGCAAAAAAACAGTTAGCCGTACCGAAACGAAAGAACAGACAGTGTCTGTTAATCAGTCCCAGCAAGCAACAGGAACAAAAGATTACATCTCAGGTACATCTTACGGGAGTTGGGCTGCATGGGAAAATGACGGCACTGTTTATGACTGTACAGCATGGACACCATCGCCCTCAACAGTCAACCTTGACCAGTCTTTTACGCAAAGCCGAAGCTGCCACCAAAAACAAACATCTCAGCGTGATGTCTACAATGTATGGAAATCTGGCCAAAAGACATTAAAAACGACGGAAGAGCGAGCGCAAACCATTACTGTATCCCAGACACAGTCGGGTAAAGGTTCGAAGGATTATGTTACAGGCATTGAATCTGGTCCCTTTGGTGCATGGAGCAACGACGGTCAGGCGTATAATTGTACGGCATGGACACCGGCATCATCAACTGTAGATCTTGATAAATCTTATACCCAGTCACGCGATTGTTCTCAAAAGCAAACACGGACCCAAACCATTTACAACGTTTGGAAATCTGGCGCTAAAACAGAAAAAACAACCAATTCTGAATCCCAGGTTATTTCCGTGCCAGAAACGCAAAGTGCAACAGGCTCAAAGGATTACATTGTTGGCACCAGCACAAAAGCCTGGTCGCCATGGGTCAACTCCGGAGCTCAGCACAGTTGCGGGGATTTTGGGCCTGCACCGAAAGACCAGACTGCAAACTTCACACAAACGCAAAGTTGCAGCCAGGATCAAGTCCGTGAGCGGGAAATTTACAACGTCTGGAAGTCAGGCAAAGAAACGCTTAAAACTACTGAGCCTGATGCGCAAACCATCGGGAAAACGAACTCTCGCTCAGTCAGTGTTTCATGGACAAGCTGGACAAATAGCGGAACACCAACCGGGTGCGGCGCTTGGTCACCGGAACAGTCAACAGTTAACCTTGGCGAGTCATTCACCCAGAGCCGTACTTGCAGCCAATCTCAGGTGCGAAACCGGGTTTATAAGAGTGGTTCTTCCACATTGTTGACGACTCCCGAGTCTAAATCAGTCAGCATCAATGAATCACGCACCGTAAGTGGTACCAAAGATTATATTAGCGGGGTTGATTACAGTGCGTGGTCTTCATGGTCTGATGTCGGCGGCGCACATAGTTGTGGTGCTTGGAGTCCTGTACCATCCTCAGTGAACCTCGGAGAAACATTTACACAAACCAGATCGTGCAAGCAGGATCAGAGCGCGAGCAGGAATGTTTACGACGTATGGGCTTCCGGTAAAAAAACCCTGAAAGAAACAGAGACCAGAACACAAGCTGTTACTGTTTCACAATCGCAGTCAGCGACGGGTACAAAAGATTATATCGCGTCTACAAGAACGGGAAGCTGGTCTGCATGGACAAGCTCCGGCGGACAACACACATGCGGAGGATGGTCACCTTCAGCTAACACACAAACATCCAGCTTCACTCAATCACAGTCATGTAAGCAAAATCAGGTCAGAAACCGAACCATCTATGACGTATGGGCATCAGGAAAAGAGACCGTTAACCGTACGGAGTCTGGCACCCAAACTGTTGATGCAACGAATTCAAGAAGTGTTACGGTATCATGGACTTCATGGGTAAACAGCGGCTCTCCATCATCATGCGGCGCATGGTCTCCGGATCCGTCCACTGTGAATCTCGGGTCAAGCTTCACACAAACGCGGAGCTGCGCGCAGGCACAGACACGAAACCGGGTATATAAAACGGGCTCAACGACAATTAACACCATGGCAGAATCTCAAAGTGTTAATGTGACGCAATCTCAGTCTTCAACAGGTTCAAAAGATTATATCGCGACGACGCGGACCGGCAGCTGGTCTGCTTGGGCCAACTCCGGTGCACAGCATACATGCGGCGGCTGGTCACCGGCGACAGGTACGCAAACTTCTGGTTTCACCCAGTCCCAAACCTGCAAACAGAATCAAACTCGAAGCAGAACGATATATAACGTATGGGCTTCTGGTAAGGAAACTGTGAAGAGCACGGAACCTGGCGCTCAAACCATTAACGCAACAAACTCAAGAAGCGTTACGGTATCGTGGACCTCATGGGTAAACAGCGGCACTCCAACATCATGCGGCACGTGGTCACCTGATCCGTCCACTGTTAATCTTGGCGCGAGCTTTACGCAGACGCGGAGCTGCTCACAGGCGCAAACCCGTAACCGGATATACAAAACCGGCTCAACAACGCTTGATACTGTTGCTGAATCACAAAGCATCAGTGTATCACAATCACAAACGGCGACGGGTACCAAAGATTATATCGCGACGACGCGGACCGGAAGCTGGTCTGCTTGGGCCAACTCTGGTGCACAACACACGTGCGGCGGCTGGTCACCGGCGACAGGCACCCAAACCTCTGGGTTTACCCAGTCCCAGACATGTAAACAGAACCAGACTCGAAGCAGGACTATCTATAACGTGTGGGCATCCGGTAAAGAAACCGTGAAAAGCACCGAACCTGGCGCTCAAACCATTAACGCAACAAATTCAAGAAGCGTTGCGGTATCATGGACTTCATGGGTAAACAGTGGTTCCCCAACATCGTGCGGCACATGGTCTCCGGATCCGTCCACTGTGAATCTCGGTTCGAGCTTTACGCAGACGCGAAGCTGACGCAGGCGCAAACGCGCAACCGGTTATATAAAACCGGTTCGACAACGCTTGATACTGTCGCAGAAGCCCAAAACATCAGTGTATCACAGTCCCAATCTGCAACGGGTTCAAAGGACTATGTGAAATCGACCCGTACCGGGAGCTGGTCTGCATGGGTGGATTCCGGTTCTCAGCATACCTGTGGCGGCTGGTCCCCGGCCCCCACTACTCAAACTACCGGTTTTACTCAGTCTCAAACCTGTAAGCAAAATCAAACTCGAAGCAGAACCATTTATAATGTGTGGGCTTCAGGCAAGGAAACCGTCAAGAGCACCGAGCCTGGCACGCAGACCATTAATGAGACAAATTCGAGAAGCGTTTCTGTTTCATGGTCTTCATGGACTAACAACGGTTCAGTGACAGGGTGTTCAGCATGGTCGCCTTCACCATCAACGGTTAACCTTGGTACGTCATTTACCCAATCCAGAAGTTGTACTCAACCACTGAAGAGAACCCGTTATTATAAAACCGGCAGCTCCACACTGGCCTCTTTTGACGAAGCCGGCTCAACAACTGCAAACCAGACACAATCTGCCACCGGTTCGAAAGATTACATCATCAACAGTAATTATACTGGGAGCTGGTCTGCGTGGTCAAACGATGGCGGACAGCACAGTTGCTCAGGATGGACGCCAGATCCATCTACGGTTGATTACGGAAAATCATTTTCTCAGTCTCAATCGTGTAAGCAGAATCAAAAGCGAAGCCGCAGCATTTACAATCAGTGGAAATCGGGTAATCTCACTTTGCGCACGACCGAAAACGGCGCTCAAACAATCACGGTAAGTAACTCGCGAACATCAACCGGTACCAAAAACATTATTACCGGAAGCAAAACGACATATGGTGCATGGCAATATTCGCAAACGGTCTGCGACACGTATTCGCCGTCAACAAGCTCAGTCAACCTTGGGCAATCTTTTACCCAAACGCGTTACTGTTATAAACGCTACTCGCGTACAAGGACAGAAAATAATGTGTGGGCAGATGGAAGCGTAACGGCCAAGTCGACATCGACAGAGTACCAGAACGATCCTAAATATGCAGACACGAAAACTGCAACGGGAACGAAGGACTATATCACAAACAACAATTACGAAGTCCACTCTCACTATTCGTATTCAGCTTGGAGTTGTGGAACGTGGTCTCCTTCAACCAGCACTGTTACTTCAGGGCAAACGTTCACGCAAACCCGTGACTGCAACCGGACGCGTTACCAGTACGTCGATGTGTACTATTTGTACAAGTCAGGTGCAAAGGTTCTGAAAACCTCTGACGTATACAAGACCTCTGCGCCTCAAAGTAAGACAGAGTCCCAAACGGCTACCGGCACCAAAACAACAACCCGGCCGCCATTCGATGAATACTGTCCTACGTACAATGAAAAATTGGGCACATGGACATACTGTAAATAACTCAAAATCCCGCTTCGGCGGGATTTTTACCAAAAAATCAATCACAAAAAACAGTAGTAAAAAGGTTTTTTGCGCCGTTTTGCGCACGCTAAAAATAACGTTTGCCCCCAAATGAAGGTGAAGCTAACGTTTCCTCGTGGATAACGATTAACTACATTTACGGCTAGTGGGCAAACACGGACTCACCTTACTGCTTTTTAACCGGAATCAGAGTTGTTCAAACATTCCAGAGATTTTATTAAAGAGACAATGTGCAGGCATGGTGGTGAGCCCCGGGATCGAACCGGGGACCTCATCATTATGAGTGATGCGCTCTTGCCAACTGAGCTAGCTCACCAACGTATATGGAAAATTAATTTGTAATGTTACGTGGTACCCGGGACAGGACTCGAACCTGCAACCTGCACCTTATCTGGGTCTACGGGGTATAAATCCGCTGCTCTACCAATTGAGCTACCCGGGCAGAGGTGACTGAATCATTTGGACTCAGGTATTCGCTCCGCCCCCAGGGACAACATCATGGCCCGGTACATGGTAACTTTCAAACTGTACTTTCGTGCTTTTGCACGCAGAAATAAAAACGACATCCTCTTTCCTTTTTGTTATGGATGAAAATTGGAGCGGGCCAGGGGAATCGAACCCCCATCATCTGCTTGGAAGGCAGAGGTAATAGCCTTTATACGAAGCCCGCATGAATTACCTTTTACTACATACCGGGATAGACTATCAGATCAATCCATCTTGGTATGCAGTCGCCAAATCTAAGCATACCGCCTAAATCTGGCCACGCAAACCTGCCCCCTGAGATTACGGGGAACAGGGGTGCCGCTTTAGCTGGACGTACCGCCGGGTGCGACCCCTGACGTTATCCGCATATCCACAGTCTCATGACTGTACGACACCATGCCCGCCTTTTTTGAAGAGTGGCTGTTCTCTTGTCACATCATGATGATCGACGTTCCGGTTACCATCAACCCTTGCAGGGGCTGTCGAGGGGCATGACCCACCTCTAATGTGCACCTTCCCATCAATACCTTCCGGCTTTGCGAGCTTTCAGGTAGGATACGTTCAGCGTTACCACTGCGCACCATTTGGGCACTTCACCATTCTGCCGACACCCGCTTTTGCGTTTTTGGGTTTGCATAGAGGATTTGAACCTCTGACCTCAACCTTGTTCGGGTCGCGCTCTACCAACTGAGCTAATCGCATAAACCTTACCATGACGAGGGGTGTCGGTCCCTGCATTGACTTTTGATCAACACAATAAGACTCGCCATGTTATGTAGTGACACCTGATCGCTAAACCATCCTTCACCTTGAAACGTCGCTTATCCGCCTTTCGACATTACGCACCATCTCATGCTCTGCGCCGTATCGTCGCTAAACTTTGACGACTAACAGAACAACGACCTTAGTCCTTTGGTTCTTTCCGCGTTACCTCCACTCAGCTGCTGGCGGCAGCCTGAATGTATCCCAGCGTTGCCCAGATACATCGTTAATGGCACGAACGTTCCCCTTATCCTCCCCACCGGTCTCCCGGGCAGGGGGAGTCACTTTCGTGACGGACGCGTCTGCATGGTATACCACCCTCCCGAACGGTTGCCCGCTGCGGCAGGATGGCGAAAGGCCGTAAGGAACCCTCCTTTCATCTGGTCACCCAGACTTATGGGCCATGCCCCGCTGCTCAGACGATGGTTAACAGTTGCTTTGCAACCTCACCTGACCCTGATGCAGCATGCTTTCGCATTGAGAAAGGCTCTTTAATCAAAAACCTTTGTCAATGTGCTGAGTCAGCTACCCAGCAATCGGCGAAGCGTGCGCTTATGTCGCATTCTCACCGAGGTTTTGCTTCGTGAAACGGTGTCTTCCCACCAGGCTTTCACATGCTTTCCATTATCCTTCACTTTCCACTTACCCACCGGCATCCGGTTGGGTCGTCTTCCCATAGGTCGCATGACACGCTCCTTCACGCTGACGAATTGGCAGGGGTAGCAGGACTCGAACCTGCGCATACAGGACTCAGAACCCAGCGCCTTAACCAACTTGGCGATACCCCGATCGTACTTTGTTACAGGTGACAAAAACACTTCACTTATAACGAAAATGGTGCCTCGAACTGGCTTCGAACCAGTGACCCTCCGGTTATGAGCCGGACGCTCTACCCCTGAGCTACCGAGGCAAATGGTTGGTACAACAGGACTTGAACCTGTGACCTTGGCCGTATGAAAGCCGCGCTCTACCAACTGAGCTATGTACCATCAAAAACAAACTGGTGGAGACGACAGGATTTGAACCTGCGACCTTCGGCTTGCAAAGCCGCTGCTCTACCAACTGAGCTACACCCGCATTATTCATGTCGCCCTGAACTGCGTAAGCAGCGCAGTAACAGGACTTGCCTCAAGGCGATATGTAGCGTGCTGTTTACTGCCTTTACACCATTCCGCCCCTCGCCGGCGTTAGCCAGGTTGGGACAGAGCGGGATTTGAACCCACGTGCCTCTACATAACGGATCCTGAGACCCTTTTCCGGACTGCCTTCTGACAATCCAATCTGGCGGAGCGGACGGGGCTCGAACCCGCGACCATCTGCGTGACAGGCAGATATTCTACCGACTGAACTACCGCTCCATTAAACTGGTGGAGCAGGGCGGAATCGAACCGCCGGCCTCTTGCATGCCATGCAAGCGCTCTCCCTACTGAGCTACTACCCCGTTGTAGCGGCGCACCGCTACGATTTTCACAATGTCAGCATTGTGACATCAATACAGTTATGAGCCGTGAAAACCTCAAAACGGGGATGCCCAGTCTTGTCTGCGATGTCATCAAGCGTACGCTCAATACCATCAAGGCAAGTCATTACATCCTTTCGCCAGTCTCCGGTCAAAGATACCCCCAACTCAGCAGCTAACGCTGCTTTTGACCCTAACACATGGATAGCAGTCATCTTCACACCCTCTCTGCCTCACCACTTTCATGGTGCGTTACTGGCGGGGTTGACGGGGCTCGAACCCGCGACCTCTGGCGTGACAGGCCAGCACTCTAACCAACTGAGCTACAACCCCTACATTCTGGTGGAGCGAGCGGGACTTGAACCCGCGACCTCTCGCGTGCAAGGCGAGCGCTCTCCCAACTGAGCTACCACCCCAGAATCTTTTTACGTTCCAACTTCTCATGCAGTGACAGCACTGACAATTCAAGCTGAAAAACAAGCAACATCCCCTTTGCAAGTAATAAATCACGTTTTTGTGATTCATCATGTGTGGTGAACGGCACATCTATCATTAACGCTAATCGGGTTCCACCCTCATCTTCGTTACTTTCGTAACAACACCTTGTCGTTATTGACCCGGCATTATTATTTAAGATCTCCGTACTGTAACCACATTTTTCTGCAAGGTGGGACACATTGTCATTTGTATCCAATATTGCGTCAATTTTTTCAATCATCCAACTGGCGGCGTCTCTTGCGAAGCGTCGGTTCGGCAATCCTTCTTTACTCACCGAAATATCAACGCCGATCAACTCACCCTCTTCATGAGACCAAGCCACCTGCTTTATCTCAACACCCCGACGTTTAACCGAGACATAGACAACCTCCTTCAAATTGGCAAGGGAGGCAGGATTCGAACCTGCGCATACCGGGATCAAAACCCGGGGCCTTAGACCACTTGGCGACTCCCCTATCTAACTGGCTGCCCCGGGGAGGCTCAAACTCCCGACCTGCGGATTAACAGTCCGTCGCTCTACCAACTGAGCTACGGGGCAAAAAACTTTGCGCGCTGCGCGTTTTGTTGTTGGCGGGGGTGGAGAGATTCGAACTCCCGATGTCGGAATCAAAGTCCGATGCCTTAACCGACTTGGCTACACCCCTACACTACAACAAATCAAACTGGCGGACGGTGCTGGATTTGAACCAGCGCGGGGAGAAACTCCCGGCAGATTAACAGTCTGCTGCCATCGACCGCTCGGCCAACCGCCCTAAAATCTGGTACCCGGAGCGAGATTTGAACTCACGACATCCGCCTTGTAAGGGCGGCGCTCTCCCAACTGAGCTATCCGGGCGCAAAAACTAAAAAACCACTTGGAATTTCTCCCAAGGGGTTTGCTCGAAGCTTTCCTTGGGTGCCGCAGCACCCAAGTTGTGCTACGACGTTACGAAACGTTATCGACTCCGTTATCCTGTTGCATATTCACATTTACACACGCAGCAGTACGGTCCTGGCTTGCCGCCTGGCCTGTCGCTTGTTGTATGTTCATGATGAATGAAGTCATTGTTCCGTTCCTAAAATTCTTTACAAAATTTCAGAGCGTTCGCCCTGAGTACGAATGTATATTAACACGAAAATGTGGGTTAGCAACACTTTTTTTTGTTTTTTTTGAATAAATATTGCAACACGTTGATTTTGTTGTTTTTATTTTTATCTAAAAATAAGTCAAGGTTATCATATTGATAAAAAGGTATTATGTTCGCCGTCGTGAATTGCACATGTTATGCAAACTTACATCTTGTGAAAATAACGCATACATGACAACGAGTTACAAAAAAGGTGTGACCACTGTGATTTTTTAGCTTTCCTCTCTGATATTATTTTGTTAGTTATTGTAATACCAATTTGGATGTCAAGATCATGGACGATCGTATTTACACTTACGGTGTGGAGGAAGAATATCTTTGTACTAACAGAGAAGACACCGCCCCATTCAATCTCCCTGATGAAATATGGGAAAAAACGCCAGCATTTATGAGAACAGGGCGCGAAGCGCATAGGTGCGTCATTGAGACAATGAGTCATGTTTGCAAAACAAAAAATGAATTGAACACACATTTGCTTAAAAGTAGAGCCTGGCTATCGAAAAGCATTGAACATTATGGCGGTAAGATTTACGCAGGTGGCACTCATCATACTATCGACTGGAGCGAAGTGGAAACAAACCCTGCGCCTTATTATCAGTCAATTGTAGACGATTACCAGATAGCAATAAAATGCAGCTTTGTTTTTGGTATGCATGTCCACCTCGGCGGTGTGTCAAGGGATCGTTTTGCTTGTACCTTTAACACGTTAAGGCCGTTTATACCCATTATTATTTCGGCATCTTCAAATTCATCACACTGGCGCGGTATCGACACGGGCTTATCCTGTTCACGATTAAATCTTTTTTCACGTATGCCGAGAACCGGCATTCCACCGGTCATGGGGGACGCATTAACACACGAAGAAAACCTTATGGAAATGGTGCATGCAGGCGTTATGCGATCAATCACCCAAATCTGGTACGACATGCGTTACCATCCTGTATATCACACAGTTGAAATGCGTTGCATGGACATGCAGCCGACAGCTGAACTTGCGAGCGCACTAGCCTTGTTTGTCACAGAGATCATGATCCTGACTGATAAAGAACAGTTGCCATGCTGGTTTGATGGACTGAAAGAATGGGGGCTTGAGGAAAACCGGTGGCGCGCCATACGATATGGCACTAACGCATCTCTGTTGACAAAATCAAGCTTGCTCAATGTTAAAGATGCACTTACTTCGCTGCTTCATCTTACCGAAAAAAGCATTGCCGAGGTCGACAAAGATGCCCCTGAGCGTTTGCGCAAGTTATGGGAAATATAATAGAGCCGCCATGTTTAACACTATTCATCACTGCGAAGTATCGAAAAATAAGCACATGCTGGACACCCACATTGTTCACCCGGGGAGAAAAATGCTTCTCCCCTACCCGATAAAAATGCCATCATCCACATTAGATGAAATGGCAAATAGTGCTGTGGATGTGTCCAAGCTGATCTGTCTGCACAGTTTGAAAAAAAGTTTTAAAGGCACGGGAGTGTATAACGAAGAACCCCGGTGCATGGCTGTCGATTTCTCTCTTACTTTTACAGATAACAGATTTACCCCAAAACTCATCGAAGCACAGGCTTTCCCGTCACTTTTTCACCTGTCTTTAAAGTTAGAAAGTCTTTATAATAACGAGAAAAACTCAATACTCTTTGGGCGCACAATATCGGAAAGAAAAGCGCTTCTTCGCCACTGGCTTTTGGGTGTTCACCATGACAGTCAGGTTGTTATGCTTGACAAGGCAGTACTCAGTCAAATGTCATCAATGGACTTCATACTTGCAACAAGGGATGTTGTGCCGCGTTCGCTTCATGATATTTACACTCATGCTGACAAGGTTTGGATAACTTCCCGTTCGGGAAATAAAGAAGTAAAACGTATTTACAACCGGGTGATTTACGACACGCTTTCGCAAGATGAAAGAAAGCACTTCGACACCATTCTTGCACTCCCGGATATAGAGTGGGTATGTCATCCATCAGATTATTACAGGTATAACAAAGCGATTCTGCCTTACATCTCGCACCCAACAAATCCAAAAACGTGGAAAATATCAAACGGAGCGCCGAAAGATGTTGAAAACTGGGTTCTTAAACCAAAAGAAGGTTTTTCTGGCGACGGCCTATGCTTACACCCTTCAAAAAAAGATATTGAGTCTTCGAGCGACGATACACATCTTCTTCAGGAGCGGGTTGAATATACCCAATGCATCAAAACACCGTTACACAATGAGGCTTTATCGGGTGAGTTTCGCGTCATGCTTATCCGAACAGAACAGTGTGGGTGTGTACCTATCTGCAACTTAGTTCGATGTGCTCAGTATGGCGGGGTCAGCGAAGCTATCAGACGGCAACTTCCCGGCGAAGGTGCCACTATTGCTGTCCCCGAATGATTTACCCTATTGTTTTTACCATCTTCATGTTAACATTAACCTAAAAGTCATCAGTATGAAGAGGCAACACTTTCTTGCCACTTGCTAAAACGTGAATCAAGGATGTAACGCTATGCCACGGATTGGGTGTGTGGGCATTATTGCCTCCCTATTGTTCTCCGCAGCCTACACGGACAAGGCAGGAGCCACCGACCTCCTTTCTTTAATGACGGAGGAACGACAAGTTTGGGAGCCCGAACTTTCTCCTGTTTGGATGCAGGCTGTTGGCCGGCTTGTGATGCCTGGGCGGCGCTGCTCCCTCATTATGGTTCGCGAGCCGGGAGACATTGAAACGCGAGTTGTGATAAGTCAATTTCACTGCCTCGCTGATATGTTTGAAAACCCTGCGGACAAAAACTCAACAGCACTCATCGGCTGGAAAGAGCTACAGGCTCATTTGAATAGTAAAGACGGCAAAGTTTACCGTAATTTATCTGTATTCAGGACGGGGGGTAACCGCCTCGGCGGAGACTGGGCCATTATGATTCTGGATAAACCGGTTCCTGTCAGCGAAGTGTACAGTTTCACACTTCCCCAAAGTCCCCCTCCATACCAGATGGATCAAGAGATGGCCGTTGGCAACTCCGCCACTGCGACTCTCCCTAATGCACACAGAGGCAACGAGTTGAGCTACGACGAATCATGCCGTTTTGATGCTCTACTTAAGGCTACCGGCGGCGATGTTGTGAGAGTCGTTGAGTGTCAGATGAACGATGGAGCCTCTGGCGGAGCCTATGTAGGATTTTACGATGACAGCAAAGAGCCTGTTTTGCTCGGCATACTAAAGGCGATAAGTACAGAAAAACCTGAAACGGGCTACTACGTCCACCTTGGCAACCTGTTAAATGATATCCACCAGGCAATTTCTCACACCAAAAACAAAAGTTCCACGTCGCAATAAAAAAACGCCCCAGGGGGCGTTTTATGCAGTAAGCCTCAAAGCAATGGACTTGGCTGCCTTACCGTCAAACAGCCCTTTGTGATTGGCTGACAGAAACCTCATTGCCGACGGCATATCCGTTGCGCCTGATGCAACAATCGCAGCTTCAATATCAGCATCTGTCATCATGGCAGGCATAAACCCTTCCAGCAGTGCGATTTCCGCTTTAAGGTCAGGACGTTCTCTGTGTTTCAGGATATCTGTGTTGCCCGAAATGGTATCTCCCAACACTTTGATCACCAGCGCATCATCGAGTGACATTCCTGGGCGCAGTGCACGGGTTTGAACCTCACCCACAACGGTACGAAGCGATGTACGAACCGCCTTGTCATTTTCTCGAACCGCTTGTTGTAGTCGGGTTTGAATGTCTCTCATTATTGCTGACATGAACTTATCCTCTTGTTGTCAGTTTTCTCCATGGCGCTTTACGCCGATATATGGTGCACGCTACAGGGATCGAACCTGTGACCTCTTCCATACCAAGGAAGCGCTCTGCCAACTGAGCTAAGGGTGCAAAATGTGGTGGTGACAAGTGGTCTCGAACCACTGACCTCATCCATGTCAAGGATGCGCTCTCCCTACTGAGCTATGTCACCGGTGTGTGTTACTGACAGGATTCGAACCTGCGTTCCAAGATTGATCGTCAAGGCTCATACCAAACTAGATCACAGTAACACACTAACTGGTTGCGGGAGGTGGACTCGAACCACCGGCCTCCAGGTTATGAGCCTGGCGAGCTACCAACTGCTCCACCCCGCCAAAACGGTTTTCGTTAACATCAAATAAATTGGCACACCCAACGAGATTCGAACTCGTGTAGCACGGCTTGAAGGGCCGGCATCCTGACCACTAGAAGATAGGTGTGTCGCGCGTTTACTCTGCCCGCCGGCAGGTAACTGGTCGGTATAACAGGACTTGAACCTGTGACCCCTGCTCCCCCAGAGCAGTGCGCTACCAAACTGCGCCATATACCGAAAATTCATTGCATCATTATGATACGTTTAAAAGGTCGTCACAGAGGGTCTCGAACCCCCACACACCCACTCAAATTCGCTTACGCTTTTGGGGTCGCTCTATCCACCTACTCACACCTTGTCTGTTCTACACTTAAGATGCTTTATCCCCATTGCGTTATGCAGACCTGTCCAGACTTACTTCTGGCTCACGTTGGTCTAAGCGCAGCGAATGTTATCCGCATAACGCGCCGGGATCCGGCATTCCGTTCTCAAACAGACTCACCGCTTTCGCTTGAGTCGTATGTGACGTTTATTTCCTGGCTCCTTAATGGTGCCGTTCTTCAAATTGGTCGTCCCGGCTGGATTTGAACCAGCGATGATCTTAACGATACCCTCTCGATTATCAGTCGAGCGCTCTACCAGGCTGAGCTACAGGACGAGTAACTGGTTGCGGGTGCCGGTACTGCCCCGGCCTTACACTTTGGTTATGAGCCAAAGAAGAACTCTATATGCCTCCCACCCGCGTCAAATTGGTCGGTATAAGACGACTCGAACGTCTGACCTCGTGGTCCCAAACCACGCGCTCTACCAAGCTGAGCTATACACCGGTTAAAACTGTATTCGTCATGCCGTCTGAAAGTGTGCGAGCCAGTGCTTTCACCGAATAAGGCACACCTCTTTCGTGACACTCGCTTTGGTAATGAGAGGGAGCACTCTCAGACGCCATGCGAATACAATCTTGCCAAATTGTGGTACTGCCAACGGGATTTGAACCCGTGTTACCGCTGTGAAAGAGCGGGGTCCTATACCAGACTAGACGATAGCAGCATCGTTTTGCGTGTTTTTATCAACCCGCCGGTTGAATTTGGTTGCGGGAGGTGGACTCGAACCACCGGCCTCCAGGTTATGAGCCTGGCGAGCTACCAACTGCTCCATCCCGCCGTAAACTGTTTGTCGTTATCGCCCGACACCCTGCTAAGGGAAAGTGGCATTGTGGACGGGACTTGAACCCGCACTGAGCATTACGCTCCCCGGAGTGAAAGTCCGGTGACTTTACCAGTTTGTCCACCACAATATCATTCTGGTCGGTGTAACAGGACTTGAACCTGTGACCTCGTGGTCCCAAACCACGCGCTCTACCAAGCTGAGCTACACACCGAAACTTCTCGCACTGTTATCTCATCAGCGCTCTGCTGTGATGGCGGACTCCCGCAACCTCCGCCTTAGCCGGGCGGCGCTCTTCGACCTTCCAAACTCTCACCCCGTCACTATGTACACTTGTCACGGTTAGACAGCCCTTCCAGCGCAGTCGCATTTGGGTGTACGGCCCGCATTTGACTCCCTTGAGCTACATCACAGCACAACACTGTTGTTGCGCCTGAAAATTTATTCGCCATGCCGTCTTGCGGAACCATGTCTGGCAGCCAGCCAGCCGGGGGTACCTATCCCCGGAACGCCAACCTGGCGTCACACTTTTTTGGCGCGGGACTGTTCCCGACGACATGCGAATAAACTTTCGCGTTTTATTTATCACCACAATGTAGTGGTGGGTTGGGAGGGATTCGAACCCTCGAAGGTATTACACCGCCGGATTAAAAGTCCGGTACCGTTGACCGCTTGGTTACCAACCCAGTTTGGTTGGTGCGGCGGGGATCGAACCCGCGACCTAAGGCTTAAAAGGCCCTTGCTCTACCAGCTGAGCTACACACCATCAAATGTATTGTACTTACGTTTTTTTGCGCAACACATTTGGTGGGTGCAGAGGGCCTCGAACCCCCGACCATCCGGTTAAAAGCCGGATGCTCTACCAAACTGAGCTATACACCCATGCGTTGTGCATCTGCTCGCACTTGGTGACCGCCTGCGAGCTTAGCGGCGTGGCCTGATGCCACGTTCATCTTACCTGCCTTTCGTTTTACATCATTAAAGAAGTTGTGGCGAAGGCGTTTTACTTTTGCTGCTGTGCGTCTCATGACAACACTCCTTTTACTATTTTTGGTGCACCGTGGTGGATTTGAACCACCGACCTTTCCCTTATCAGGGGAGCGCTCTACCAGGCTGAGCTAATGGTGCATAATTTTTTATCAAAAAAAATCCCCCGGTGAAAGCCACTCGGGGGATCTTATTCCTCTCCGGGGCTTTAACACCCCGGCATACAACATGTATGCAGAGGCGGTCAGGCAGGGGGTTTCTCCTGCTTGTTAGTTTCAATCTTCTCAATCGGCTGTCCTGTCAAGGTCGGCTCAATACGGGCAGCCATGCGACCCCAGTATCCTGGCGTGCTCATCTCGACAAGCGTCTGTCTGACGGCTTCTGCAACGAAGCTGGCATCACCGGTAGCGAACGGATTGCGACACATAGCCTTTCCTTTTTTGATTGAGTTAAAATTCGTTTACCTGATAACAGGCACAAAAAAACCGGAATTGTCCTCCGGCTTATTAGACACCCTGTACGGGTAACTTGAGTCGGAGGCCAGCCTCCGATATGGGGCTGGTTACGAGCGTGGCTCGTCCTTGCTTGGTTTGGGTTCAGATGCAATAATAGCAACCGGACCAATTTTGGTCTCGATGTTCACTGATGTAGTGATGATTGCTGACATTGTTCTGCTCCAAATAAACAGGGTTAAAAATCGTTTTGTTGCACTTCTTCTGTGACAACGAGAGCTATTGTATACCCATTTAAAACAAAAGCAACAACTTTTTTGGTGTTTTTTTAAATTAATTTCATGCCATTGATTTTATTGGATTATTTATTATCAATTTGATAAAAATAAACTCCCCCCAACAACTTGATGCAATTTTATTCGCTTAAAAGGACATCCGGGTCTTCTTCATCCGGTTTGTGATAAATTACACCTAATCGAGTTATGGACAAACAACACAATAAGGGATAAATGATGAATACAACATCGGAGTTGTCAATGGGGGAGCTTTATCTTATTTCTCCAACATTGTTTCAACAGGAATTTAAGGATAATACAGTGGGCAATATCGTCCCTGTACATCTTCACCGGCTTGATAACGTGGCAGGCTCCCATGCCATGCGCCCCTACATGAATTCGCAACTCATCCCGGCTCTCAAAGGTACCGCACGTGTGTTAAAACTCTGCCGAGGTGCGCCCCTACGTGCCCTTGGGGATTTTTGCGAGCTCTATGCTGAAGTTGCAAAAACACTTGGCATCAACCCTCCTGTCGGGGCTTACGACGACATCATCCTCGCATTACAACCCTCACAAATAATGACAATGGGGCGAAGGATTACGGATCAAAACATGAAGACCCTCTGGCTGGACACCGTCGCGACATTGCAGGCAGACCGTACAAACAACGACGAATACGGCTACCTTCTCAATGTGGTCGCCTACAATGTCATGCGAAGATGGAGCAAGGGGGGCGCTGCAAACAACAAGACAATACTTACCGAGCGTTTTGATATTGAGTGTGCAAACATACTCATTGTTCCGGACGCGGTTTCACCACAATGCTTCCAGGAAACCGGTGAAGATCCGCTTATACCTGTTATTGAATCCTGGGCTTCGTATATGATGTCCGACATTGGCGATGACGGTATGGTGTTTATCGATTCCTTACTACACCCACGCTTAAGCCTGTTGAAACTCAATGATATTCATGTTGAATGGATACCGGAGCAAGTAAAAAAAACAGCCTGACAAAAGCGATAAAATCGTAGTTTTTTTCATCACTTCGTGTTATTATACAACATAATTGTTGAAAAGGTTTCGATTTATGTCTTTAGCGGATCCCAGAGCCCGGCAGCATGAACTCATCGAGCAAAGCGCGGGTCTTCTGGAACAAGTTTCCAATGCATCAGTGTCAAATAATGACCAGTACATGCTGCAACGGCTATCTGAAAGAGTCAGGCAGCTCCACGCTATAACACCGCTAATAAACTGCCTTCATACACTGGGGGCACTTCTCATTGACAGAGGCAAAATAAAACCCGATGGAAATCCGCCAGCTCGCCAGGCTATTACCATTTTACTGAAAAAGTACGATGCGATTCCCATTGAAACCATTATGCATTACACCACCCTTAAAATGCAGATCCACCACGCACAACAAAGACTGAGAGGTTTTCTTGTAGAGCAGGACAACCTTGGCCAGGGAAGGTTTTACGCACAATCTTCGAGAGCGACAAGTAAGCACCTAGAAAAAATGGTGGATATGATCGCGCTACGGGACAACCTTTGCGGACTGGCTGAATTTTTCGAAATCGAACAACAAGACAACCCGTTCGCCACTGCGTGGGAAACGGTGAGCGCAATCATGAAAAAGTTCGATTTACCAGGTCCTGTCAACCTTTATGGCGAACCTATAATGCCAACAATACCGCTCTACGTGGAAGGTGCTTCCACGCAGTACAGCGTATCCCGCTGGGTGCTTCTTGATAATATGGGCAGTATATCTTCACATGTCCGGGAACTGCAAGACCGCGCTCTTAAGGATGAAATACCTGCACCTCAAATGCATTTAACAGGGGACGAGCAGTTGATGCTCATGCCGCTTTACCGTAATGGTAAATTTATTCATGACGTAACGGTACCTGTTATGAAAAAGTGGCTCATGTTTACCGGCGAAATTCCACGACTCGGCAGCGCCATCGTTCTGGCCTCGATCACACATGAAAAGAAAACGGACAATTCGATACGTAACCGCGTAGCCTTTTCCTCAGAGGAATCTGAAAGGCGTATCGCTGTTAACGGCAAAACACCTTACTCTATGCCTCCGCACTGTGATCACTGCGGAAAATCAAGTGCATGGCATCACACGTTTCTGGTTGAAAGCCGTTCCGGCATCCAGCAAATAGGCAAAACCTGTATGGATGAAGTGGTCGGAGAAAATGCGGAATCCTTAATGATGAAGTCATTTTCACTTCAGGAAGATTTGATGCGGGGTGAATTTTGGGCCAACGTCGAAAATCGTCATCTGGAAGAAAACCGGCAAACGCAGTGGTACCCTATTCGAGGCTTCTTACTGCTTGCGATTCACTTCACTCAGCGGTACGGCTTCGTTAAAAGCGACTACTCAGATTCGACACGTGACAGAATACTGGATGCAATACATTTCCCGGAAAAGGCTGGGGATGATGTAAAATCTGTACTCAGCCAGGCTTTTGATGGCATGTCGGAGGACGGCTATGTCCACGGAGAGGTGGATGCACTTATCCGTCATTTCCTTGAAAGCAACAGTAACAGCGATTTTCACAAGAATGCACAACAACTCCTATCAAGACCCTACGTTAAGTTAAGTGAAAGGTTGTCGACAGGACTTCTTGCGGCACTGCCTAACAGCTTACAAAATGCACAAAAGCGACAGGAAAAACGCAATGAGGCATTCGGCACAGAAAAGATGCGGGGACCTCTTAAACTCAGAGTGAACGATGTCGAAGATAATTCTCTCAGAGAGCATCCTTCTGTTAAATACAAAATGCAGGATGATGAAGGGCGTAAATTCACATGGTCTGCAAGCTGGCCGGGGAATGAAGTTTTAAAAGTTGGACGCACAGTAACACTCATCGCAACCATTAAATCTCACTTCCGGTGGGACGGCGGGGTGACGACACTTTTATCTCGCTGCGCAGATATCGTGGAAGTTTCTCCTGATCATCCGGCACCTGATTTTGAAGCCGGCGTTAAAAAGCGAGCATTTAAAGAAACGATAAATCTATCTTGGGAACCCTTCGCTCCGGGTGGGAAAATAACTGGAGAGTCACATCTCCACATTCACCGGATATGGAAGGAGGACGGGCGCGTCCACGAATTAAAACATGGGCTCAGCGTACCTTTTAGCGACGACGACATCAAAAATTTAATAGCACGAATGGCGCACGACGCTCATGTTTCACGCACCGATGGCGATGGCAATGTAGACATGAAAAACGCCAAAGATAGAAAATTCCTGAAAGAAATACGGGCCTGGCGAAAATCAACACTGACCAACATCAAGACACCGCTGAAAGATCTGTATATGGTTGATGATGCGTTCGCCCACAAATTTTGCACCGACACCGATTCATGGGGTGCGCCCCATGGTACGCCGGATGATGTAACGCGTCGCAGGCCACTTTTATTTACCAGTATATCTCTTGCTGAACAGCAGGGTAAGCTATTAATTGCAGGCCGGCTATCTACCATAAAATTAAAATCACCCGCACCGCTCATTTGCCCGATGTCGCTCAGATTGCAAGATGCCGGTTCACAGACCGCATTCAGACAAAAGGCAATACAAAAAGGGTTTAACATACTCATGCTCACCGATACCAGTGGCAATGTAAAACGGCTGGAGCCATTAGGCTGGTCGCCTTCCATGCTGCTGAATAAAACCGCGCTCATTAAAAGCATGCGTCCCATCCACCGCCCCATGAGCCAGGCTATTGAGAATCAAAGCTCCCGCTACTTGCGAGGCTTAAAATTCGTCGCTATTAGCGGCCTGACCACGCATCCTGACAGGGCGGAAAAACTGCGTCATGAAATACGAAAAATGGATTTCATGGAGTCTTTTGATGAGCATAAAATATTGCCTGATTTACTGTCTCCAACAGACCCCGCCTGTGGCGGTGATTCTATGGCAACATCATTACGCTATATTTGCGAGGACAAAAACAGACGCCTGTCCACTACAACCCGATTAATGGTGTTAGTTGATGATACGACGACGTATTACCTGAAACAGTTTGGCGCAGACGTGGTTGATATAAGATTACGCAACAAAGGCAGTGAAGACGGCGTTCTGCCTTCAGATGCTTATCCTGTTACGCTTAAAGGCAACCAACCTGGCGTTTGGATAACACAAATCGTAAACCGTATCACGCAAGCGCTAAACGACCCTGAGCGAAACACAAAAAGACTATCAAGGAGATAATTCTGCATGGAATCCAACACCCTCTGTCAACCTGCAATGATCAGTTACCTTTTACCTATCATCCGCTTTGCACGAAAGTTTAACGAATACAACCTCACGTCGGATGAAATTTGGTGTGAAGTGCTAAAGCCGGCATTTGATCTAAAGGAGAAGCGTGGATATTCTGTGCCTGTCTATGAAGAGGCATCTGATGACGCCAAAAGAGCGGCCAAATTGTTCTCTCCGTACACACCTTACGACTGTGAAGATCCTGACGCACTTTTTAATAACCTTATCAGAGACAGCAAGTGGAGAGAGGGGGCTCCTATTCCATTTAACGAATCGCTCTATCAAGAGGTCCGTGAAATTTACATAAGAGCCATCCGGTTCTATTACATGCGCTGGACATTTATTCTTCCCCGGGATGAAATTTTAGATTCAGTACCTGTTTGGATGCACACCGATATTGAAAAAACCTTTCGGGAAAGAGCTTTGAAGCGCTGGACCGGCAACGCCAATGGTGCTGACAACTACATCAAAGACAGCCTGAATGCGCACGGGATGACAATTCCAAACTTATACCAGGAAAATATTGACGCCTACCCGCGGGACTGGCTTCAAAAACTATAACAAACCGGCAACAACGACATTGCCATCTTTTTTTGCACTGCCATTGTTGCCATCATCCCGATGCTTGTCAGTATTACTGCTCAACTCCTGCTGAAGTACGGCGGACTCAATTTCCTTCATCAATGCATCAGAAAAAACAACAAACCCTTCCTCTGGGCACCAGCCTAACTGGTTACCTTTTTTCATGGATATAAGGCTACCGAGTGAATCCATCGATATTTCATGATGACCTGATTTTTCACAATTCGCCTCATTGCCGGAAATTGATACAGTATCAATAATTTCAGCCGTCCGGTTAAGCAAAAGAAAAACACCGTTCCCCTCGTAAGTTATTTTATCAAGATCGGGGGTAACGAACCCTACTGGCACCTCATAACTTGTTCCAGCTCTCTCGTTTTTGATAAAAGGGCATGAAAGTACTAAGATTTGTATGTCCAATGGGTGTACAGGTGCGCCATATTGGGAAATTATATCAGCAAGGGACACATCCCCCTGATACGACCATTCCATCGAAAAGTAATTGTGCTCACGCGCAAGGTAGTCAGACGGGAGCTTTGATCTTAACTTCTTAAGGTGTGCGGCCTTCATCGGGAACAGCCGATTTTTTCTTGGCCTGCGTTTAATCCATGCTACAACTCCACCTATGATAAAGAGAAGGGTGTAAAGAGACGCCGTCAGCATGTAACCTCCTTGCAAAAATCGTATGTTATCACAAAAAACTCTGGCACCAAATTGTTTGTTTTTTAGCTTTATCAAACTTTTTCGTTGTGATACAATTGATTGAAATAATACAAATTACGGAGGAAAAACCTTGGAAGCGGTATGGATTGTAATGGCAATTTTTTTTGGACTGGGAGCAAGAGTCCTTGGCTTACCCTCGCTGGTGGGTTACTTGAGTGCGGGCTTTGCTATCGCCGCGTCGCTGCCATATTTATCCCTTTACCAGCCCGAACTTGCCGATGCCAAATCGCACAGCGGCGTGCTTGATCATCTTGCCCATGTAGGGGTGCTTTTGCTTCTTTTTTCTGTCGGACTGAAAATAAAGCTGAAACAAATCATTAAGCCTGAAGTTATCGGTACCGGTGCGATGCACGCGCTCCTTTCAGTACTTATTTTCACGCCTGTACTTTTTGCTATGTTTGCAGACAGTTTTCAGCAGGCCGTTGAGATCGCGGCCATGCTATCATTCTCAAGCACTGTACTTGCGGCAAATGTTCTGGAATCCAAGCAGGAAACTAAAGCGTTCCACGGACGTATCGCCATAGGTATACTTATCGTTCAGGATCTTCTTGCCATGCTACTAATGTCAGTGGCAAGCGGCGAACTTCCGTCAGTCTGGGCGATCCCATTTGTTGCACTTGTCCTTCTTGGGAAACCTCTTTACTACAAACTCCTTGATATGTGCGGACATGACGAACTGTTACTCCTTGCCGCGCTCGGGTTATTTCTTGTGCTTGGCGGACAAGGTTTTCACGCGGTCAATTTAAGCGGGGAACTGGGAGCCCTTATTATGGGTATTCTTTGTGCAAAACACCCTAAAGCTCAAGATATTTCACAGTCCCTTTGGAGTCTGAAAGAACTTCTTCTGGTTTGTTTCTTCCTGTCGATCGGATTGAAGGGGCTACCATCACTTTCTGACCTTTATTTTGCCGGCACAATGGTTATGCTGCTCCCTTTGCAGGGACTGGTATTTTTTGCCCTGCTTCTTGCTTTCAAGTTAAAAGCCAGAAGTGCATTTCTCGCATCAGCAACACTGACCAATTTCAGCGAGTTCAGTTTGATTGCGGCCGCAGTTATTATGCCAGAGTGGACGGTACCGCTGGCCATTGCCGTTTCCTTGTCATTTCTTGTCTCCGCGCCAATTAATCGCTGGGCCCACCCTCTTTTTGATAAGCTGGAGGGCTGGCTGTCGCGCTACGAAAGAGAGGGGTACCACCCTGATGAGACACCTATCTCGCTGGGCAAGGCAAAAGTCCTTATCATGGGCATGGGACGAATAGGGCGCTCTGCCTACAAAGAAGCTGAAAATGACTATGCTGAAAATGAAGTTATTGGCATGGATTCCGATTCTGACAAGATAAAGACGTTGCAAGAACGTGGTTATAATGCTGTTTACGCGGATGCGGAACATGGAAACTTCTGGAAATCGCTTAACGTAAAAGAGTTGGATGTTGTTATTCTGGCCATGGACTGTCCGGATGCCGCTCTCATTTCGGCTCGCTCACTGCGAAGCTCCGGATTTCCAGGCTACATCGTCGCTCACAGCAAATATCAGGATCATGCGGATCGTTTAGAGCACAATGGAGTAAACCTTAGCCTTGTTACGATGGAAGAGGTTGGTCAAAGCCTTTATGCAAATGTTAAACGCAGAGAGGAACAGCCGCTCTAATATTCTTATACAAACCTGATCATTGAGGTTTGACGATAATTTCTGCATTCAACGAAACTGGTTGCTCAGCCCGCTAAGCGGGCTGTACAGGGCCGTTTTCTTCCGCAGCGTAAATTCCGGCAGAGCTTGCCGTAGTGTAATTTTCAA
>MDTA01123547.1_pt1 | contig 36868 bp, 18 predicted proteins | sample 811151 | NCBI WGS metagenome assembly MDTA01 (sample SAMN05326648, study PRJNA326480) | marine metagenome | isolation source: seawater | place: Indian Ocean: South | collected 2010
AGGAACTGTCTCGATATGTATTCCAGTCTTTCTTGTGTCGTGCTTCGCGTACAGTAAATGGTTTCCATCGGGCAAGCTTCAATAAAAGGCGTGGTGATCAAATAACCGAACCCGTAACCGAAGAAGGGAACGTAAGAGTCGTCTACCGTGCTCAGGAAAGCCATAAGAACGTCTACGATACTTTTGTCGTTTCGTATGGCCCAGTTTTCAAACAGGTACTCCCAGTCCTTTTGTGCCAACTTCTCGTTGGATAAAGCTTCTGTAGTATTCGAGAAAAAACGGCGCCTCGAACGCAAGGTGGTTCCAGCATCGGTCGTGAGGTTGGCTATCGCCTTCTGAGCAGCTTCCTCAAGCAAAGAAGCCATATCTTCTCGGTAGGCTTTTGCTCTTCTTTCCTGCTTTTCAAAATAGTTTATAAAGGAAGGAACAACAACTTCCACATAGGTGTTTTCGTAATAGTCAGCCATACGAATACCCTCTTTGATGGCGGTGTTTAACAGATTGTCTACAATAACACAATTGATACAAACATAGGTTCCTTCTTGCTCGTGGCACGGTCGAATGTCCGCGTTGAGACCCGCTGCGCCCAGTATAGGCGATACAAACTGTCTGGCTTTCAACTTGTGAGGTGACGGGTTTTTATCAGTGAAATGATGAAACATTTTAGGGACATTTGCCCACTGAGAGCGCAGATGCTCCATGTGTTTTACAGGACTGTAGTGCGTTAGCTTCTGGAGTTTTATGGCAGAAGTCATCACCTTGTAATGGTCACCCAACTGTATAACATGGGGGTAAGCTTCTCTGGCAAAAGTACTTCCGTGAATATACAGACGATACATATTGCTTATGGCTGTATCACCGTGTTCTACATTTGGAAACTCTTTGAAAGCAGAGTGTATGACATAATCTACATTTTTCATCGTAAAGGTGCTTGAAACAAAGCCGCGCATTCGATTCAATATAGGTAGATACAGATGTAAATTCACATGGTCTTGTCTCATCTTTTGCATCATCTGGGATGAGGTAAGGCCTCCAAATACATGCTGAATATATAACATGACCGCATGACCTACATCATATCCCATTTGGTACTTGCGCTTCCAATTGTACAGCAAATCATGAGGAATAGGAAGATCCAAATCTTCGGCAATCTTCACCGCAATGTATCGCTGTTCAAGACATTCTGAAATCTCTATCTGCTCCAATGGCCGTAGTTGATTCCATGTATGGTTCTTGTATCTATGTATCATAAGATCACACCTCGATTCACCGTCCCAATCGATACCCTCGGCAATATGTAAAGGTGTATCAGGACTTGCGTGAAAGGCATGATGCATACCACTAGAACGCATACGGCTACAACCAATATCACACGTGGCCTTCAGAGAAATAACACAGATAGCGGATTCAATGGTCTGACAAATACTTTTGAAAGCACCACCAATACCACGAATGACCTTCATCAGTGGCTCTAGCGCCTTTTCGATCAACGACCAAAATTTGGACATTTCACGCGCCACCATATCGAAGAATTTGGAAAGAAGTAGAAACAGATCGGTGAAAAAGTTGTCAATAACTCCACCTGCACTAAACAATTCTATTATGCCTGCAAAAACTTTCCCGATGAGAGCAAATAACTCGAGTACCGCTTGCGATAAAATATTCTGGAAAATTCTTAATATGTTGTCAATAGTGAAGAAGAAAGCACCTGCGCCATTGTGAATACCGTTCATAAAAGTTCCAAATGCTTGAAACACACGTCGCAACCAGTGTGTCCATAGATTTAAATTCGATGTTATCAATTGGAAGGTGGCTTCTTCAGCACTTCTACCTTCTATGGCACCGCGAATAACATCGTTGAACCATAAAAGAAAGCTATTGTAGAATTGGAGAATTACAATGACTATATCGAGAACACTATAAGCCATGCGAGCCATACCTTGTTGTACACCCTCTCCTACAATACCAACGGGAAAGAAAGCAGCTACAGCAGCAGAAGCGCCAGCAGCGGCTCGTTGCAAATCACATAATCTCTCCGACAAATCAATTTTGATATTTTGTACATCCAGTGCCAAAAAAGAGACGGCCGTCATGACCATTCCACGTAACTGTTGAGTAACCAGAAAGACCCCCGTACGTAGTGTCATACTGGCTCCACATATGATATCATAAGAGCCGTACAACTGACAGGAATCTCTTACATACGAATATTTTACACCGGATACATTACCGAGAAGATCATTATTCCATTCTCTTTCCGTGTACTGCAATATATCGGTAGCAAGCATCTTGTACGATTTGGACTCGCAATAATCGTTGTTCTCGGAATTGTAAGCTGGTGCAAATTGCGAAACTACATCGTCAATTCGATAAGCCAACTCATCCGCCAATGAGAAGTAGTTTTCAAAATGATAAGTACCACACCAGTGGTGTTGTGCATTGTACAAATTGGTCAACAGATCGTTTCGAAATGCTTTTTGTGTGACCTCTTGTTCTGCGTCTGGGAAATAGAATATACACTGGCATGTACTATTGTACTCCAATGGAAGAGAGGGATTACAAGTGCACCCCGGACCATTTTCTTCTGTACAATAATTGATTTTGTTTCTTTCGTGTCTTTTGATATTACATATGGTGTAATCACCCGTGCCCCAACCACAGTTGAGTGGTATGTCAAAATAATTACCCATAACGATATCGGGTAAAGCCAATATTGTTCGTACTACTAATCTTTGGAATTCTATCATTTCCGCATACATAATACGAATTGGGAAGAAGTAATGATCGAGTAGAAACCCTTCCAATGCCTGACGGAATGCCATGATCGACGGGTCCCAAATATTGGCTTGAAGCGTTGGTTGACCGCAGTATGGATCATATAACTGATTGTCACCGAACGGATTCTCTTCGGTAATCAATAATGGAAAGTTGCCCTTCGGCTTTTCACAACGACACACACCTCGCGTTACATCCCATTGCATATTGTCCCTACGGTGTTCACAGGAATACGACACTTCTCTTGGCTGTATCATACCGTCATATCTCTGTAAAGTTCGCCATAAATTTTGTTCCTGAAAGAATAAAGATTTCCACAAGACCTCACCAATCAATTTATTAGCTAGGTACGCATAATTTAATGGAATTAGTATCGAAAAATATGCCGCACAAGGGCCTTTGACGTATCCTCGTCTTGAAACTTCGCGACAATCGAGCGAGACATGTTCCGGGACACCTTCCAATGCCTTTATGCCCTTACCAGTGAATACGCCAACGATCATCTTCGAAGTAAGCATTCCTACCCAATGTGCAAAATTATTGGTACCAAAATTCCACAACTCGAGATGCAATAAAGCCTTTTCAAAATCCATGGCTTTGCGCATATAATCAGGGTTGCCTATAAACTTCGGTAATGGTACAATGATATGAATCGCCGTCCTATAGATCACATGCGCGGCCTCTATAATGGCTAAATAAAGCCGTGCCTGCGTTGCAAATATAAATTGTTCGGGTGCACCTTTCAAGTAAAATTCCGGAATGAACAATTGTATTATCTTTTGAAATAGTGCAACACCGACGGTATCGACATACGTAGCAATTTCTAATCCCGCCGATCCTACATGGTACACCAGTCTTGTAAACAATGGCATTTTTGAATATGGTGGCATGATTTGAATGATTTCTTGAATTAGAGAAATCGGTATATTAAAAAGGTGATTAAGAGCTCGTGGAAGATGCGGCGTGTTGACAACGACAAAGAAAAGATCAAAAACATCGGTCAGCCCATCACAAATACATGAAGCTATCTTTTGCTGACTGGATATGACCATCTGACCGTTGACCAGCGTTTGTGTGATATTCCACTCGTTGACCATAACATTGTTGTACAGTGTATTTCCAGAAGCAAAATCACTAACTGATTTAAAGAGGGAAATAAATGTTATTATTATCAATCGAATGGTTTGTACCACGGTGCTAAGATCACAACGTATGGCAATGGCTATCGACCCACTTGTGATTTGACCAAAAATAGTAGAATAGTAGTTGTACAGCGGTACTATGGCATCGTATATAAGACGAACAAGTTGCAAAATACTAAACAGTACATCCTGAAAGAAAGGCCCTAGGAGTGTACGAAATAGCGTGTCACCACCTTGCAAGAAATAGATGTAGGTCTCATGAAAGAGAATAGCCAGACCTAAAATGACCCCAAACCTAGCAATGTTGAGCGCCTGACCCGGTAAATTACTAAGGAATAGCATAGACTTGCCAACGACTATAGAAGCAATGTCACCTGTCAAATCTATCGTGGAAGAGGTTAACAGAGCCAGATTGGTCTGAATCACCGCATCCATTGCCGGTTCCGTGTAAATTTTGTCGGAATCTAGCACACTAGACACGATGTAAGTGAATATCATCGACCCCATCATGAGACCGACAAATATAAAGAGGGCCAATATCATTTATGAATATATACAAATACTTATATACTTTAATAAAACCAACAGTAACGCCACCCGTTTGGGGGTGTTTTAGTACACTTTTCAATTATGTCCATTACTCGTTTGGAATGCTTTTTGATGGATAAATCTCCCTGTACAAATTTAAAATTATACATCATGGCATACATCTTTCCCTGAAATCGTATCTTCTTGTCCTTACCGTTATATACAAGTAGGTATCGTGCTGGACGCTTTTTTGAACTCATCACCTCTCTTCTTATATTTTCGATCGAGGCTAGACTTTCCAAATCTCTATATACAAATACGAAGGTATCCATTTTTGGATAAAATACTTCAATTACTCTTTTGAAACGTCTGTGACCAGAGGTATCCCACACCTGTAGATCGTTGTACATGACACAATCGACTCCTATGGTAGGAATTACATTCTGATTATCACGTATACAGGTTAACAGTGTAGATTTGCCCACGCACGAGTCTCCTAGTAGTATTGCTTTCATGTTGTATAAATATCATGCAGGTATTTATATATGGTTTCGATAAAACCGGAGTTCCCACCGACATGGGTGCCGGACGATGAAACCGAAGAATGTGCTCGGTGCCATGACCGATTTTCGGTTTTAAACCGAAAGCACCACTGTCGAGCTTGCGGAAAAATCTTTTGCGCGGACTGTTCTCCACATATCGGGTCCATTCCATCCTACATTCATCGCATGGTCGATTTGATAGAGCATAAAGGGTTGCGTATGTGTACGGAATGCAATACTGTAATAAAGAAAAAGAAAAAAAGCAAGAAATATATTTTTATTTTTTCCATACTGCCTCTGCGTATACGAGAATTGGAAGTCCTTTTGTATGTAAATAAAAAATGGAACTGTGCTGCTACCAGTGTGATAGGCATGTTTAAAAGCATTCAGTACAAAACCGGGTATAGAAAATGGACTGGTCTAGAACGTCGGTTGATCGATACGCACTGGCGAGAATTTGGAGGTCATAACCGATTGATGGTACAAGTCTTTCGTGGAATGATCGGTATCGAGCATCTGAGCAAGTATGCCAGACATTTCAAATGCGAAAAGCCCATGAGCAGTTGTCGGGATCTATACTGTGATTCACGTCTGTGCAAGAAGGAATTTACACCGTACGATTTACTGGAGCTTTTGTACAATCAGCATACAGAACACTTATTGGACACACCCGAAATAGAATCGTGGATCGGCGTCTGTCTTACAAGAATACATGTCAATTGGGTAATCAAATTTATTCCATGGTTGTTTCAAATGGGCAAATCGCCACCCACTCAGAGAATTATTACCAACAATATTATTCCTATGGCACTGGACAATATTGATTTGGCGTACGCCATCTATTTTGAGTGTGAGATGTTACAACATTCTTCACTGAGAACCTACTACATGGCTATTCAGTCGCGTCTGATGTCTCTATTGGAGGAGGATGTAAAGGACAGTCTTCGACGTTCGCATAAACTGTTGCATATGTTTCGAGATCCTGATAAACTAAAGAAACACAATATCACTGTCAGGGATATCGCTCTACCCTATGATGCACATACTATTATTAAATCGGTAGATTATGCCAATATTCGTCAGTTGTCCTCCAGTACACGACCATGGGTTATTCCTGTACATACGAACCGTGGTTACATCCAAATACTTCAGAAAACCGATGATTTAAGAAAAGACCGCGTGGTCATCAACACGATGGAATTTCTAAAGGTGATTGATTCTCGCCTGAGTTTTCACACCTATCATGTATTTCCGATTTCAAATATACGTGGCTGGGTGGAAATGATACCACATTCTAAAACGGTATACGATATACAAAAGACTTCCACTATTCAAAACTATATCATTTCTTTTAACAGAAACATGACAGCTTCTGATATACGTCACAAGTTTCTTTACTCGTGTACCTCCAATTGTGTTTTAGGATATATGCTGGGATTGGGCGACCGTAATTTACACAATATTTTAGTATGTGGTGATACCTCAACGATAGCAAACATTGATTTTTCATATCTTCTGGGTTATGATCCTAAATTTGAATCGACCGAGATGAAGATTACTTCTGGTATGGTGGATATGCTGGGAGGATACGATTCAGAAGAGTTTTCCACTCTAAAGCATTTGTGTTCGAGCACGTATTCCAACATACGAAGACATACCTACTTTTGGTACTCCTTGTTTCGTTATCTTGCCACTGCCGATCCTCCAATATACCCTCACGGTGGTGATTTGAAAGGACTGCAAGAACATGTAAATCGTAGGCTGATGCCGAATGCATCGGAAGAAGCGATGAAGGTAGCCATTGTGAAATCCGTGGATAGCAATTCCGATTCGTGGAAATCATCCCTTTCTGATATGGCGCACAGTGTTAAGACTAACATTACTGGTCTTATTTTCAACATGGATTTGTAAGTATAAATATTGAATATGGATATGGAAATGAAAGAAAGAAAACCTAGGAAAACCGAGGAGCGTGGCTCGTGCTCCATGAAAACGCTGACTTGGTGTATTCTTCTTGTCATGATAGTTCAGGTAGTCATTATGTTAATTCCACTCGGAACCGGTGGTTACATTTACATTCGAAACAAGGAAAACTTTCAGGCTTTGGCAAATGTCAATGGTGGTAAGATTGTTTCTGATGTCAATAGCTTTCCCATAGCTTCATTAGGTGAAAATTCAAATTCAGCTGCTATTGATGCCAAAGAAGCGGTACACAAGGCTCTGTATTTAGTATCAAAAATCAAAAGCATCACAGGTGAAATAAAAAATGGTACCAATGTCTTTGATGATGTTCGCAAAGTATTACACAAGGCCATCGCACCATTGGATCGAGTAAAAGACATGTTGAATCCTCACATGCGTGGTACAATAACAAAAATTCTAGACAAAGTATTTAAAATAATCAACAAAATGTCAGACGATGAATTGCACGAAATGATTGCACACGCCAACGAATTGATTTCGCACAATAATATAAATAAAACCATGCATATTATGGATGATGCGGATGTGGCATTAAATAAGTTTGATAAAATGTTGAGCAAGTTTGTAAATTAAGAGTATATAATTAACTGTTTATTATATAAAATGTCATTGATCATTGTTTTAGTTTTTATTCCTCTCGCCCATTCCTATCATCTTACCGAAGAACTCTTGCACGAGGTCAAAAAAGAGTGCGCCATGACCAGCCATTTGAGCTGTGACATGCAGGGTGATATGCTTGTGGTCGATTGGAAAAAAGAAAAGCCGCGAGGTGTGGTATGGACTTTTAATGAACACGCCCGTGAGCGAATCACCGGAGAGTTGGCTTTGGAAATGATCAGAGAGCTGAAAACTCTTAACCCGGATAACAGAATCACCATAGTACCTGTGGTGAATGTTTGGGGACGCAAGGAAGTCGAAAATGGAAAGCACTGTCAGCGAAAAAATAAAAATGGGGTAGACACCAATCGCAATTACCCGCCCAAAATGGTGCATCATTATGCTCGCCATTCGGAAGAATTTGAGGGCAAACACCCCCTATCGGAACCAGAAACAAAACTGGTCTCCAAATTGCTCAAGGGAGCTCACCGGTATGTAAATGTACATTCTGGCGAGTATTCACTGTACATGCCTTACGACAGTATCACTAGACGACCACCTCATTATAACAAAATGAAGCGTCAATTGAAAAAATTTAGCCGTCATTGCAAAGAATGCGCGGTTGGACCTGCTGCCATCACAAGTTTTTACAGGGCGTATGGTAGCAGTGTCGATTATGCGACGGAAATCGGTGTACCCGAAGCGTATACTTTTGAAATTTTTGGCTCCGACTCGCCAAACTGCCAGAAAATGTTCAATCCATATGGTAAGGAGAAGGAAAAAGTCCTTCGCCAATGGAAAAAGATCATGGCTCTGACAGTATCCTAGTGCTATAACATGGCATGGATAGCCTCGATGGTTTTTCTCAGCCCTTTTTTCTCGACAGCATGTTTCACCCATTCAATATACGAGAGAGGTTCGGCTTTATGGATATTATTATACATATCTTTGATCTGGTTGACGTAATATTTTGTTTCTAAATATACGGTTAAATCTTCTATTTTTGTTCCTAATTTTGATTCTTCACTGTACAAATCGCCTCTAGCGTTTATCATCGTCTCAAACTCTTTCCACATCAGAAAAACGACAATGTTACGTATGTCGGAAAAGCTTACTTCAGGCAACCATGGTGGTTTTTTCGTTTCTTTCGAGTCTAGTGCATCCAATATCATGGAAGGATCGAGTCTTCGTATGGATTGAAACTGTATGAAAAAATCGCGTATGAGGTTGGTGTTGCCTGATTCCTTCAACATACACTGAAGTTTCTTAAATTGTTTAGAATAGTCCATATTGTAAAGAAATGGTAATATATTTATACTATTTAATTTGGTTTTACTCCTTTCGCAAAAAGGATTCTTCCCTTATCACTCTCGATGGCAAAAGTACCTTCCTTTGCAAATGCCTTTGACAACTGTTCGCAAACTCCTGACCAATTGTCTGCTACTTTATCACCGTCAATATTGCCCAAAACAGTACCCACTCTGAAATTCATGGTATGAAAAGCGTCTGAACCCGGTAAAATCTCACATACAACGACTTTATAATCGTTTTGACGGTGTTCCTGTAGATATTCACGGAGGTTCATTTGGTATACATCGTCCAAACGTAGCGTTTTTACAACCAAACCATTCGGAAGTGTCATGACTTCCTTCGCATGTTTGGTATCTTGAAGTGTTTCCAATAGGCGAATATTGGGTTTTTCAGCATCTTTCAAAAAAGAGTAGTTGAAAGAAACCGATTTTTCACCCCCGCCGTTCTTCGGAACCACTCGAAGTGTCACCTGCTCACCAAATTCCTTTCTGTGGATCATATCTTTCAATGGTAGCGAAACATTCAGTTTTTCGTTCCATACTTCACCAAAATTGTCAACTTTTGCTCCGTCGATATGCGTTATCAAATCGTATCTTTGAATACCATACTTGTCAAAAACGCTTCCCTCGACAACATCGCGCACAATGACGCCGTGAGGCTGTCCATAGTGTTCCAATGCGGCGGCGTTGGCGTTGTTGGTTCTAAATCCTAGACGTGGCATGTGCAACAGTCTCGGTGGTGTCTGTTTTAACAATGGTGCTTCGGATATTTCCACTTGTACACCAGCATCCTTGCAAAAGGTCTTGAATCCCGCCTTGCGCATTTTGACTACTTCATCTGGTTCGTCATTGTGTAGGTGTTCCATGACCTTTTTGAACAGTGCATAGGATCCATCGACATGCAAAACATGCTTTTGGTACCAGTCTGATATAGAAACCCTCGAAATACGCCCAGAAGAGTCCTTTTTAAAACCTCCTAAGTTGTGCTTTTCCCATACATTGTTGATTTTAACATCATCGACTTCCAAACCCTCTTCGGCAAGTTGTTTGACTTGTCCTCCGGCGAATTTCATGGCAATGGCATCCATCATAGCTTGTCTCTGACTCAAGAGCGTCTTAATAATATTCATATTGACACTATTGTTCAGCAACTCGCCCAAAACGCGTTTTACACGATTGGAGGGAATGATGATATTGGTCTCGGTAGCATTCGTCATCTTCATACTGTTGATACCAATAACTTTTCCTTCTTCGTTGACGCACGGACCACCCGAATTTCCCGGTTCGATGGTTGCGGTAGTCACAATATATTCTTGTTCGTTCGCGTGTTTGATCCCGCTGACACGACCGTCGGTGAATTGTTGGTATTCTGTACCGTGTGGGTACCCACGTGCTATTACACGAGGTGCTTTCATGTCAGAAAAGGATTTTAAGTGTACCGAATCAGAATCGGCCATCTCTAAGGTTGGAATTTTATCCACACCGTACTGATCTTTCAGGGTTTGTAGCACCTTTGCCATACCCTCTTCGTCCAGTTTGCAAACGGCAAGGTCCAGATCGGAAGATATACCTACCGGATAGACACGAATATTGGTATTGTGATCAGCAGGTAAGCGAATGAATACAGCGGTGGCCTGATTGACTACATGGGCATTGGTGATAATCACTTTTTCACCCTCGTGATTGTAAAACCAACCGCTTCCCGCAGCCATGCCATCGTATCCACGTCCTCGTTGAGTTTTCACAATAAATTGAATTACAGCGTTTAAGTCTGCCATTTATATTTACTCAAGTATGTTTATATAGTTGAAATTTTTTATTGGGGTATATACGGCTCGGGATCATATATACAACCCGCCATAAACACAGTGTCGAAGTTGAAAGTCATATGCCAGACTTCATTCGGTAGATATATAAAATCGCCCGCTTCTTGAATACAGGCGTCATGGGGTGGATATATTTCTCTGACCAACATATTGTAAACGGTTTCGGCCGATGTTAAATTATTAAATTCTATACTGTAATCTCGGTCTATTAAATACCATAGTTTTTTTCCATACAGTAATTGGTTGTAAATTTCTATATGTCGATGAAAATTCAACCCGCCAAACTTTCCAGCTAGACCATAATTTACATTACCATTATCTTCTTTTCCATAACAAACAAAATTATCAGAAACATTCATCGGTACGAATTTTTGTATGTAACGACAGTATTCCTTCCCACATTTACGACAGCCTCCAGTATATTCACAACTGTCGGATGGACCCCAAAGAATTGCCTGATCGGATTTCACATATTCTTCATAAGTTTTATTATGTAAAACGTACTTTTTTACATAGTCACGAAGTTTTATACTCCTCCATGCATCAGTTGGGGATGCCAAAGAACCCGGGAAATCAATACCAACTGTTGTATCTCCATATTTATGGATTAAATTATGGATAGTCATTTCGTTTTTTACAACGGTATTACTATAGTTTTTGTTTCGTACTATAAAGGGCTTATCCCACGAAACATTATCGGTGGAGTTTACAATAGGAATGGTACACTTTGTATGGAGTAGAATTTTCTCTACATCTAGATGAAGGGCCTGTGTACATATCATACTGATAATTAAAAGATAAACGAACATTTACATATATTAAAAGATACTTTATACTTCCGATTTTAGTCGCACCCAATCTTGAAGCTCGTACTTTTTTGTAGACACGTATAGTTTTTCCTTATATAATGCTACAAACTCGCCATGATTACGGTATATTTTACCTTGCTTTAATTTTACATGGTTTTCACCTGTAAAATCGTGAAAATACACATCTTTTGACTTGTAAGGTACATCGCAAACATGCAAATCCATATCTGATATTTTTTTATCAATGCAATGAAGCGATGTTACCACATGTAATAGAATAAATAATAATACCAATCTCATTTTAATTTACTTTTAAATAACTTATATACCGACTAAACCGCGTTACAGTATTGCATAGCCGCATTCCCTCCCATGTGACCCGAAGCAGAACCCGCATCGTAAAAATAACACCAACGACCGTGACATGCGCTATCATATAAAAATTGCACATAAAGGAAGCGGTCTACTTTACTTGGATCTGACATGTAAGTGTTTAGAGTATTATAACAGGAGTACTGTACCCATCCCCGGTCCGCGTACCAACAACCAGAATTATGACCTGCTGAATTTGGGCAATCATTACCACATTGTCCAACTTGCACTCCGACCGTATGCCACGAAGCCCATCTGTAATCGGGTGTCGCCGTACAACCGTTCCTATTACTGTTATGTGTATGACATGTTGCACATTCTTTGCACGTGGTCTGACCGGTTTGATCATTGTACTTGTAAAACCTATGTCTATAATTAAATCGATCCCGGTCATGATACGTACACCAATGGCAAAAATCATTGACATTGCTACCGTCTGAATACTTGCCTACCTGACATGCTGGGCATGAATCACCACTCGCATATGTACCAGCACTGCATTTTTGCTGACCGGTCTTGGCCGTGTTGGGTATGTATCCCGCACTGGTGCCTTTGCACGTTGTTTGACCTGTCTGATCCTGATATGTGCCGACCCAACAGCCTTTGCACGATGAGCCATATGTCTGGTCCTGATACCTACCGGCGGGGCAGTAATCGCAAGAAGTTTTTCCCGTTGACGCGGCGTATCTACCACTGGAACACCCTTTACATCCAGTTTGACCCGTAAAGTCCTGATACTGCCCCGAAGGACATGCAGCGCACGAGGTTTGTTTCGTGTGTGGTTGATACCGACCAGCGGCACAGTTGGTACACACACCTTGAGTTTCTGATTTACCCGATGGACAGTCATTACAGCCTGTATAATCGGAGTTGGCTTCCTGACCCGGGTCGCAGTTGAGACATTCGTTTTCACCCGCGCCGCCATAGAATCCGGTAAATTTACCAGTTGGGCAGGTTTTGCATCCGGCCTGACCTACTTCGTTTTGATACGTACCCTTTTCGCACAAGGCACACTCTCGAATGTTATTGAAAGTCGTGCCATATCGTCCTTTAGGACAAGGAAATTGTTGTTTGTGAATTATTAAATCACCATTTCCGTCTTTTGACATTGGTATGTAATGATTTACACCGGCTTCTTGAAAGGTTTGTCCCGTCCAGTATTTATAATTGAAATATGCATCTCTATAGTCTCCATTTTCCAATTTCAGAGAAATAAACTCTACTAGCGGATCACAACCCACCATAATCGTATTTTCATCGAAACAGTACGCAAAATCAGAAGCCACAAGGCTAGGATTGTATCCCACCTTACTTCCCGAATTCCGAGTATCGCATTTTAGTGTTCCGGCGCATTGAGAATCTAAAGTACAAGGTCCTTCCCCTGTGTGGCATGGATTCTTTTCGGTACACGCACCATGCGGCGATTGCGTTACGTATATGTCTCCTGCTACACCGCCTTCGAAATCCAATGGTGATAATAATTTGCTTTCATCGCCCAGATAGGCACCGCCGCCCGGGAAGTTTCCGAAACGCTCACTATCGCTAAGGTACGCATTGACGCTCCATCGAGATAGGGATAGCCATTTATAAGCTGCATCACCTGAAGGATTTGGTAAAGGACATATACCAGTACCCTGAGTGGGTATAACACAACCATAATCCGTCGTCTCGGCATTTGCCGGATCGAAAGAATACGCTGCCGCCAATGAATCATCGCAGGAACAGGCGCGACCTTTCCATGTCATTCCTGTTTCTGCATTCATCTTACAATCACATACTAGAGTTCCCCTATCCGATATAACACACTCGCCTCTGGTTTCACCTGAACATGTCTTGTAAATGGCTGAGCCTGTCATCCAGTCTTCGTTATAAACTCCGGGACATTTCTTACAGTAAAAAGCAGCGTCCATCTCATTGTCCGTGAATGGATCGTATACCGACTGTAATTTGATTTGGTTGATCAACGATTGTGGTAAACTCTGCCATTCTACCAAATTCAACACCTTAAATCCTGCTGGACAGCACTGATGCTCCCACAAATTTCCTACCGGACACTCGCATGTCGCTGCTTCCACATCGCCGGGTTTCTGTGTACAAGCACCGCCCAACAAACACTTTTGACACCTTGCTCTACAGTTTTTCCCAGTCCATCCTTCTTCACACTCGCCACATGATTTCGAGTCTATCTTGAAATGATTGCATGTATCCACCCCTGTAAGAGCAATGGTAATATCGTCCTGACACTGTATTTGCGTCCCCATTTCGACAATACTGGTGGAAAACTGGTACTCGTACAAATCGAATGCTAGTGTACGTCCTGCCGATAATTCTTTAGTGTAGTACCTAAAGTAGGTCGTGTATTCTGTTCCAGCATTACCCAAATGAATCTCGTAATATGGATTGGCTTGAGATTTCCAAAATACACCATAACAGTATTTGTTAATCGCTGCTAAATTCAAATCATTGTAAAAATCACATGCTTCTTGTGCATCATCGAGAACCGCATACGTTCTTCCATCTGTCAGTGCATCGTAATAAAAGTAAAATGTGATCGGTAATTTGTACGCAGATTCTACTTTTATTTCTGGTTCTCTTGCGTGATATTGTGTATCCTGACCACACATACACTCTGCGTCTTGAAATATGCGTTCGTTTCCAGACATCTGGGAACCAAATAGACATTTACCGTATCCCCCGCACATGGACGATGGATTTTCACCGTCGAAATCTGGACAAATGGTCGAACACTGCGATTTACCATAACCGATACCACAAGTGTCGCACATTGTACCTCCCCATGTACCATATGTAAAGTCTTTAAAGCATTCGCATTGTGCACATGTAATCTGATTGTGACTGTCTACCTGACACTCGATGTCGTTGGATACTTCTAGATCGCGTCCCTTGTCCTGATAAAATGTGGCTTTGATTATAGGGTTTTCTTCGATTTCCTTGCATCTACCGGTCAATATATCGAGGTAGGTGGAACTACCGCATAGACAAGGATTATCGGTTGTACAATTCGTCCCTGAATTAGTATTGAAATAATACTGTGCACCATCGCGATAGCAAGCCATTGGTTTGCTCGGATCGTTCTGTATGATGGTATTTTTACCTATGCGTACGCAGTTGTCTTCTGACAATGTAGTAGGGCACTGACCACTCACTTGCAAATAATTGCATAGGTCATTATTCTTTACTAAGGCTCCCAGAACCACCGCCTGAGATTTCATTTCTGTGCTTTTCGAATTATTTTTGACACATATGGCTTCTGGCGTTTTCATTTGTATATTAAATAGAATACCTTCCGTCACCGGCTTGGTATCAAAAGAAGCGCGCGATGTCCCCGTGGGTAGTCTCAAACACGCGGTCTCACCCGAGCAGTCAATTCTATCTTTTGTAAATATACCAGATCCCATTTGGTGTGATCTATGTACTTCATCCGTATCCGAACACCGACACTCGGTATGGAAAGAGGCATACTGGTAATCATTACAAGCTACCAGACAGGCGGATAGACTCGCGGCGGTAACAGTCGTATAAAATTGATCGAGAATAAAGCCGTTCTTGTATTCGTTTACCATGTCGTATCTTTTGTAAGTACTAGAGACGTATGTACATGTATCTGTTGATTGGGTTGAACAATAACACCAACCCCCCGGATGAATGAGAAATCCTTTTGGCTTGTGAGGCAAACAGTGTGCATAACAAGCTTCCACCTTTTCATCCCATGGAAGTTCGTTGGAAAATTTGATTAGGTTTACATGCCCACCACCGCATTGAGCAGCAAACCGGAATACATACCCCACCATATTTTCATTGTTTGCGCGTATGTCATAATGGTCTACTTCAACCTGTTTGGTGATAGGGCACTCTTCGGTTTTTACGCCTGAGCAGGTACACTCGCTGGTATAGGTACCCGAATTGACAATGAACCCATAGACTATTGGCACATTGTCCCATGATCCTTCGATGGTCGCGTTGGTTCGTGCCATGCAGGCATCGTAACAGGATTCGACCGGTTCCTGAACCCTGTGGACGCATAACTGGTTTCCATAACTTTGTCCACAGTACGTCGAGCTAGAGCCACCTTCGTTGAAAAAGAATTTACTGTCAGGCGTGTAGAAAAAGCATCCATTGAGGTCGGGAGATGAGTTTAGTAATTCAAAGCTCCGTCCCTGCGCCGCAGCAAAGTCTTCACACATCGTTCTGGACACCGTTAGATCCGGATACTGGTTTGGTTTGACATTGCCGTCCACAATTTTCAAAAGTGGTTTCGTTTTGACCTTAACATAGTGTAAGCCATCGTCCGTGCACCTTGCGCCTGCCATCGTCTTGTAGTACCTCGTCGGGTCGCGTATCTTTTTCCATTCGTTTTCATACGTCGCCACATTGTATTCCACGACACCATCTTCCAGCAAACATCCGGTCGGTTTGGTCTTGTCGTCAATGATATATGCACACTGGTCCAATTGCGTGTCTAGTTTTTCACCGTTGCATATGGAATACGTCGGGTCGCATTTGGTTGGGTTTTTTTGGAGGCATTCGTATTTATACCTGCCATCAAATGTCACGCCGCATTCATTGGATGACCCTGCGGTATTATATCGAATACCGTTGAACGCTCCATTGTCAAATATTTTGACACAACCGGGTGTTCGTGCGGTACTACTCATTACACCGTAGTAAGACGATCCATATTCAGATTCACCATACGCCTTACACTCCTCTTCCGACAATGACAAATCCGGTGCTCCTTCATCAACTTCGATAACACTTAATCTTTCCACGCAATTCGATCCCTTGCACTCTTTCGATGAACTCTGTGTATTATAATAGACATAATTTGTACCCTTGTATTGCGAACAACCCGGTGGTTTTGTGATCGCTGTGTCAGTACACCCCTGTGTTGTATCGTTCAGTAACACAAACTCGGAGCCAGATTTGCATATTTTTACTGCCTGAGAGTAATATCCCCAACCACTCGCTGAATCGATCACCACATTATCGCCGATCTTGAAGAGGCATCTATGTGTAGCATCACAATCGATTACTTTTGTTGGGTCCGTTTGCTTGTTGTAGTAGATATTATTCGTGTTTGAAACTCTAAAGCAACCCGGTGGATTTCCGCTGGCTGCAATATGATTATCAGAAATCCACACCAAACCCGCATTCGCCGCATAGTGCTTACAGTCTTCGAAACTCATCGACATGTCGTTTGGACCAGACTCCACGTATTTTGACCCTTGCTCGTTCAAATTGTTTCTTACGCTGTTTGAAGTGACTTTTTCGACGCAGATACTGTTACCATTGGGATTTCCGCATTGCACTGTTGATTGTAAATTGATGTTGTAGTATACGTTCTTATTTGAAGGATAGATGTAGCATCCAGCAGGATAATTCGCATCATAGTACGTCCCGTCTGCATTTCCAGCGTCTGTTCCCCACTTACTCCCCCCGTATGCTTTACACTCGTCAAAAGACAGTGATTTTTCGTTTGTACCACTGGATTTTATTGCCACATGATATCCCCAGCCGATACGGTTATACGTGGGACTTGTCGGGTCCATGTAATACGAACAACCAGCTGGCATAAAGGTCTGCCATCCATCAAAGGGTGTCACCTGATCCTCGCCCCATGCAAAACTCCCGCTAAATCCCTTTCGTATTTGATCGCGAATTTGTCGGTACAGTTCGGGGCTTTTACACTCCGCTTCTGTAACCTCGGTGTAATTGACCGTTTCGGCATAGGCACCCTCTTCGTACATAAAACCATTCCTCTTCGCGTATCCCTCACACTCCAATTGTGTCATTGACATGTTCGCCAGACCCGACTTTATAGCGAATACTAAAGGTTCCGCGCACGCTTCGGTCATTTGAGCAACCCCTCCCGTGTTGTATACGATTCGCGTGTACAATGAATCGACGACGGAACAACCTTGTGGTTTCGTATTGTCGCTGATAATTTCAGATGCCACAGTAATCACCTTCGATGGGTCGGATTTCGAAACATTTCGAAGACATATATGATTCATGCTACACTCCACATGGTAGTCTTTCTCGTTGTATACGTACAGGCCCGGATCTGTATGCCATGCGTCAATGTAACACCCGAATGGAATGTCTGGCGTGCTTTCCATCATCTCGATACTGGTATTCTTCATACAGTATTTTGGAACAGTTGGTCTTTGGAGGCATCTGTGGGTGCTCGCACAATCCATGGTTGATGGATAGTTGTTGTAGTATATTTGAGTATCACCGGGGTAATAGAAACATCCAATAGGATTGCCCGCGGATGATTGATCGGGAATGAAGCCACGACCATCTTTTGCAGCATACGCTCTACAGTCATCTAATGTCAAAGAATTAACTGCTGGGCCGCTATTGACCCAATTCACCGTCGTCGGCACCCATTGGATACAACGATAGGTACTACTACATGCTACACTACTCGAAGCATCGTTATAATACACTTTACCACCATTATAGCTCCAGCATCCGGGAGTTTCTGTAGTGTAACTATACCCAGCACCATACCACTCTAAACCATTATTTTTGGCATAGGCTCGACACTGGTCAAAACTCACAGACAGCGTATTCAGTCCTGAAGTAATGACCTGATACTTTCTTTCCATACTTGCAGCTGTCTCACCACATTCAACAGTGTTGTTGTTGGTATTATAAAATACCATTTTCCCATCCAAAAAGCACCCCGAAGGATGGTCTGACATGTCAACCGTGCCTCCCCATAAGTAATAATGTAGTGCGTATTCCTTACACTCGCTTTCCGTAGAGGATGCAGGTGGCTCTTTGATCACCGGTACAATCATATGGTTCTTTTTTTGGAGGCATATGGATCCGTGTACGTTACCACACAGTGAAGTCGATCCAGTGTTTGTATTGAAATAATACTTTGCACCTTGTCGGAAACATCCTTTTGGGTTTACTGTTTGATCTACTGTATATTGCCATCCGTTTATGCTCCTCCCATAAGCCACGCACTCTGCCAGTGATAATGATCCGTCTGGAGCACCGGAAGAGAGATCTTCGACCACATAATTCTCATGCTGCTTTTCTATGCAGTTCACTGCACCAGACCCACAGGTATTGTTCACTGTACGGGTTTCCAAACAATCGCGTGATTGATTTCCGCAGGTATTGACGGAATCGCTTTCCAGACAGCCTTTTTGGATAAACTTTTGAACACAGAAGGATACACCATGGGCGCCACAAGCGACTGAATTAACATTTGTGTTGTAATACACATTGGTACCGTACTGTGTGAAACAACCCGACGGGTTGGCGACTTCGTTTGAAGGTCCAAAAGCCATTCCATTTTCTTTGGCATATCTGAAGCACTCGCCATGTGTCAGTGAAGCTCCGTTCTGACCGGCAGACATAACTCGAATGCTATACGCCAATTGTTTCTGGATGCAGTAATGAGTTTCTTTTTGTACACACATGAAAGATGAAGCACATGTGCCTGAAGTGGATGCAAGATTGTAATACACTAAGTTATTTACCCAAACAAAGCACCCGGAAACCTCACTACTGTGAGAATAACTATCGCTTCGCCATTGACGGCCAGTATCAATTGCCCATTGTTTACACTCATCGAAGGTAAGTGATTTCTCGTTTGTCCCTGTTATTGTGGTATATCTTGCAGTAGCACCGCACTGGGTGGTTGAATTTGTATTTGTATTGTATCCAATACTTGTAGATCTAGACCAACAACCTGCTGGTTCTTCAGAATTTGAAATATCATACCCTATACCTTTACTAGCGGCGTATTTCCTACACTCTTCCTGTGTAAGTGAATTTTCATTCGTTCCTGAATTCACATACACACCCATGTATTCTGTTTTATTTTGACATGTATTGCTACCAAAATAATCATAACGTACCTTTTCACCGTCACTGCAACCTTTTGGGGTACCTCTCTGTTTCTGGATGCATGCATGATCTGCTACACCACATTGATGTGTAGTTTCTCGTGTATTGAAATATGTATTGCCGTTGTCCGTATACTGTGAACAACCATGATGAAAATGGCTGTAACTACCGACCCCCGACCACTTCCCAATACTTTCACCAAACGCCTGACACTCTGCTTCGCTCATCGACAAATCCGGTGCACCGCTTTTAACCGTTTCATACCTTGTAACATTCGTCTCGTATACATCGTGTTGGAGACACCGGTGGACGGCATCGCAATTGATTACTTTCGTTGGGTCCATTTGGTGGTTGTAATACACCGATGTGGTGTATATGAAGCATCCGGGTGGATTCCCACTAACCGCTGTGTATAAATCGCTAATCCATGTTAATCCATTACTACTAGCATACGATTTACACTGATCAAAAGTCAGCGAGTTTTCATTTGTACCGAAATTTCGCTCTACAATAAATCGTTTCTGGTAACAATGGAAATGACCGTCGCAGTCTTGCGTTGAATAATTACCGTCGTTGTAATACGCGCGTGACTCTTTTACGAAACACCCTAAAGGAGTGGATGGATCGTTCTCAGTGATTTTTTGGATACAACGATAGGTAATACTACATGCTACACTACTCGAAGCATCATTATAATACACTTTACCACCATTATAGCTCCAGCATCCGGGAGTTTCTGCAGTTAAACTATACCCGGTACCATACCATTCCAGACCATTATTATTGGCATAGGCTCGACACTGGTCGAAATCCACCGACAGTGTATTCGGACCAGATGTCGCTATAAAAACACCATAATCATTAAAAGGTATTCCATTCGATTCTGCCCTGTCCTTACACTCATCGAAGGTAAGAGACAGATCGTTTCGCCCCGTAGTGGCCCATGAAGCGACGAGGTTGGTTTCAAAAGACTTTCCTTTCCTTTTCGATTCAAGAAAGCATTCCGTTTCATCCATACTCTCATCCGGTGACCCGCTTGTTATGCTTTCTACCTTGTTTGGTTCCGCCAGCTCAATACACGAACGTTTCGATGAACTCAGGAAAATTCCGCATTTGTGGGATGTTTGAGCCCTGTTGTAGTAAATCTTTCCACCTAGGTTCACATGACACCCGCTGGGTTGACTCGACCACGAATCTGCTCTACCCCAGTTACCTATCACGGTCGCATAAGCCTGACACGCTTTCTCGGACACATCGCCTTTTGGCATTTCTCCTTCCGATACCTTGTAATATTGTGTAAAGTATACATTCTGTGTGTCGCTCATTCCGCAACCCGCCGGTGTATGATCCCAGTTGTAAATTTCAATGGTAGCATCACCAATGTTCTTCGCGAAATTCATACACTCGTATTCATTCATGCTCAGCATTGGATACCCATGAGTGACGGATTTCACAGAGTAATCCAACATGCGCTTGTCGAGGCAATCGTAATTGACATGGGAACACGCTACAGTGGTGTGTATTCTATTGAAATATGTTGCTCCGTTGGCATTGTTGGTAAAACAGCCCGCTGGATCAGTACTCCAACTACCAGAACTAGCCCAATTACGTCCATTATCACCAACAGCATAAGAATAACACTCGTTCTCCGTCATGGTGGATAAAGCATTGCCGGAATTTTTCTGCTCAACTTCATATGCCCGTGGTACAAACTGTGTTACGGCTTTTTCGATGCATATGGATACACCATGGGCTCCACAGACAGCGGTAGAGGCCGTATTGGTGTTGTAATAGACGTGTGTCCCATACTGTGCGAAACACCCCTGTGGATTGCCTGTTTCATCCAAGGTATTAAATCCCAACCCATTTTCCATTGCGTATTGTCTGCACTCCAATAGAGACATTGAAATACCGGGCAATGAACCGTCTCCCACCGTATGAATCTGTATATTATCATTTTGACGTAAAACAAGGCGTTTTGGAGAAATTTCACCTGCCGCGTATTCATTCTCGTTGTAGTAGAATTTTCCATCTGCTGGATCTTGCCAGCATCCCTGCGGTACCGAGGTGGTGCTTCCGAGTATAACAAACTCATTTCTATTTTTAGCGTACATTTCGCATTCTGCGGCGCTCAAATGACGTGGATCCTTCGCGTAGCTACCCGTAGTGACCACCACCGGGGTATATTTCTTCGGCAAGTCTCGTAGGATGCAGTGATTGTCACCCGAGCAGGCTACACCGGTTGTCGCAGAGGTACTGTAAAAATAATGTCCCGGATATGTCGTATCAACATAATTGATATAACAACCTCGTGGTACCGTATTCCATGCACCGGCTCCCGAAAAGGTAGCTCCTTTTGCATTAGCATAAGCCCTGCAATCGCGTTCAGAAAGTATATTTTTTGCCGGACCGGAATTTTTCTGGACGATATCATGAACAGGTGCCTTTTGGATACAGACGGATACTTTATTATATGCGCCACATTCTACAAATGTTTTCATGTGATTCCAGTATACTGTGGTACCTGTATAGGTTTGTTCGAAGCAGCCGCTGGGGTTTCCAGCCTCTAGTGCAACCGTGTAAGCAAATCCATGCTCCTCCGCATATTTTTTACACTCTTCTTCCGATACGCTACCATCATTCTGTCCCTCGACCACACCGATAAACATGTGATCATCCATGATTATCTTACTACCCACCGCTTCTTCCTCGCATTTTTCTTTCGACAATATATCACCCTTTTCTGACTTGTACACTTTGGTTACCTCTTTTCGCAGGTATTCCGCGTTTATGGTATCTTTCGTGGCATCAGACATGCACTCGGCGGTAGTCATCGTAGGCAATGAACGTTGTTTCAATTGCTTTTCGACTGCCAGATCCGCGCACTGTGTTTGAGTCAGTACATCCATCAGTACGCCGTTTCGTACAATATTCGGTTCGAAAATGCATTTGTACGTCGCTGAGCAGGTATCGTATGAAGGCAATGGATTAAACCATACTTCGTTGTCCGCGAGGAAACACCCTGTGGGGTATTTTTTCCGTTGGATACATACCACCGGGTGACCGTCACTAAATGAATCGGCACCGCAGGCGCCGGTAGGGTTGGAAGCTGTATTCCAACGTACATTTCCAACATGTTGCCAGCACCCGGACGCTGCCGTGGGATAAGACGCCGCGGCCCATGTCAAACCCTCCACACGTGCAAAATGTTCACACTCTTGCTCCGATATCGTGGCATCATTGTTTCCCGACATGGATGTGTGCGTTGGCATAAGACCATCTTCGCACCTTGCAAAAGGGTCGGTCAGTAAAATATACCTACCATTGGCGGTTTTACATGCCTGATAAGTAGATGACGCGGTAGAGTAACCCATTCCTCTCGAATCAGAGGCACCGGTCGCATGCGTGTTATATCCCACACGATTCCATTCGGAGTTTGTTTCGGCATAGAATTGACATCCTCTAGGTATATTTGCATAACTGCCTACATAATTAGGTTTTGTACCCAACGGACCAATACCCATGGCCAAAAACTGTTCATTCAATTCCTCAATGACATCTCGAGTCAGACACTCTGCTTGTGGTATCTGGTAAAGCGGTTCGGATACCATTCCCTTGTAGTTTCTATACTGAGAACACTGTTCCTGTGTGATGGAATTAAAGTTGTAACCTACTTCCTTCAATGGATACTTTTCCGAGGTTTTTTCAAGACACTGTACATTTGATGCCTTTTCGAGACAGTTGTATCCCGAGGTTCCACATGGATTTGTACCGCTAGCGGTGTTCCAGTACACATCATTATTTTTTCCGAAGCACCCTTTTGGATCAGAAACATAATTACCAGTACCATACCAAAGCTGCTCTGCTTCCGCATACGCCTTGCACTCCTCTTGAGTCATTGTCATACGTGGCTCACCTCTATGAAACTGAAGAATAATATCTGTAGAAGAGCCACAACGCATGCTACTAGTACCGTTATTGTAATGAACACTATTGGCACCGTATTCTAACCAACATCCGGATGGAGCGTGATCACTATAATTCTTTTCGATAAATACTTTACTTTGATCTGATGCATACAATTGACACTCCTCCTTGCTTAATGACATGTCCGGTATATGATCATCTACAAATGCATAACTACCTTTTGTATCTTCCTGTATGGTACAGTAACGGTGCGAATGACACTGTGCCAATTTAGCAGGGGCGGCTCTGCACAGTGACATAGTATATCCTTTCGTGTTGTAATTCAAATTGGTACTTGAAGCTCTGTTGTAAACCACTTGGTTGTTGGTCAAAACGATTTGACATCCCGGTGGGCTTACAGCTTCATTGATTTCAATCCCTCCAGTTTTAATATGTACCCAATCAATATGATTCGCTGCTTCAATACACTCTGACTCGGTTGTTGGTACATCACAGTATCCTTTTGTAAAATAATAGTCTTCATTGGTTGGAATACTGACGGTGAAAAAATTGCAGTTGTCATCACCTGAACACATACCTCCACATATTCGGTTTCTGTCCGATTCACTAAACACCAATGGTATATTTCCCAATAAAGTACCTGCATCACATGAACGATCGCGTTGTTCGAAATCAAAAAAGCCACTAAGACGCAGAGACAGGGCATTTTTTACAGCAAACCAATGCTCTGAACCGGGTGGATCTTCTTGTAGTGCTAAACAATCATCTCTTGAATCGCATATGGATTTTGCATGAGAATATGAAACATTACCATTGTCGTATCTTTCGAACAGATCCGTCTGTGTTTCATTGCATGTAGCCGCGTCCTGTGTTTCGCATATACAAGAACCAGTAGATGAATCAATAGAGAATCCCACTTGAGTTGCACACCGATCGTAACACCTTTCCAACATTTCTGACATGCTACCTTCCAGCGTCTCGATAACAACAGTACCACACGAGCCTTGAGACCTTTTTATGAATTTCTTATTGATTTTATCGGCATCGTAATTTCCACGTCTTGGTATGTAATCACCTCCTCCTTTTGTATGTGTAACTACGGTGTTGTTTTCAATCGAACAATACGTGGTGTCTGGTTTTTCCACCTGACATACACACTTGTAGGTATTAGTACCACACTCTACATTCGTTCGAAGTGTGTTGTAATACAAGTTATGGTGCATATCAAAGACACAACCGTATGGCATACTTTGATCTTCCTTTTCGAAATTTGATATATCCATATGATAGGACAGATCCTGATATTTCCCCCAGTATTGACATTGTTTTAACTCTAAAGATGAACAAACATCGTTTTCGCCGACCACTTTAGTTGCACTGAGATCTACAAAATCTAAATCATACACCTCTGCGAAGGCCTCACATGATTCTACATTGCCGAATACATCGCAAGTTTTTGATATTCCATCGAATGGAGATAAATCAATACTGATTTCTGCCATCTCGCAAATTCCGTGACCATTACATATCGAGTCTTTGAATGGACACTTAAACTGACACTCTTCTCCAATGTAACCGGTATCACATGCGCACTGGCCAGCCGCATTGCACTGACCATGACCGTTACATACATTGTTCATATCGCCAGTTACCACATCGTACCCCGGGCAAATAATAGAACAGTCATCACCTCGAAAACCCGATCGGTCGAGTGAGGATACCGTCACTTTTGTATCTGTGATTTCTATTCCGGGGATAATCTGTACTTTTCGAACTACACCCCCTTCGCTGGTTGTACCGACAATTCGTTTTGCCGGATCGCAGACGCACTGACCAGTAACTCCACAATACCCGTTTCCAGAACAAGGTATTCCTAAATCATCTGTTCCCGGACACTCGCTGTTACAATCATAACTATATCTCGAGGATGTTCCATCCATGTTTGACATTTGTGTGACATCACCTCTTGAACAGAGTCGGTTCTTACACCAGAATACGGATGGGTCGGCGATAAACTCTTCGAATACATCTTCCCAGTCTTCTGTTCCATCATATGCCGAGCTACCTTCACAATCCGCGACGACAATCTCCCCCACCATGGTATTATGCAATGTACACACATAATAGTAAAGACCGGTGCGTTCAAAAGTATAAAACTCGTTGCCAGTAATGTCCTTGTACATTCTAGGAGGTAGTACCGTCCACTGACCAGAATCGCAGCCTTTGTTTTTACAATCTTCTTCGGTTACCAATCTCAAAGGGTGACCAGATGGTACTTTAAATTCGTATTCAACATTTGTACATAGATTTATTCGTGGATCTGGTTGTCCCTTGTAAATGTAATCGCCGTTTGATTCGTTGAATTCAAGTGTTGTATCATTTAAACGAATAACTTGCAATTCGTTACGAATAAAAGATTCCTTTCCTTGCATCATGCGAATTCTATATTCCTGATCTCTAGTGATGGTGAAATTAGGAAGAAGATACTCTCTTTCTAGTTTGGTGATATTCTTTCCTCTCCAGTCAATGCTGGTAACCTCCTCAACAAAAGTAAATGGTGGTAGGCAATCGCAAGTGCCTCTCGAGGTATCACAGATGCCAATTTGGCCCTGATCGGTGGTTGCGTTATTGCATCCAGAACACTGTAAATCACACGCTCGTGTACCTTCTGCTAAGAAACACTGACACTCTCCTTCTAGGGCCCATATAGGATCAAAAGCCACTAGATTACCATTTTCATCTGGATTTCCGTTACTTAGTTTGGCCAACTGGGCAGATGTGTATTTACACAGACCCATATTGCTACCTTCCGCACAGGCAGTGCCATCAGAGCCCATTGGACAGTGTAATTGACAGGATTCGCCGGACACGCCTTCGTATGCTTCTCTATCACAATCGCATTCAACTGCCGAACAAACACCTTCCAGTCTACCAGTAGAATCTTTGAGACAATAGTCGTACCAGTTTGTATTGCATGTATCATTGACCCCTGTGTTGGAAGTAAAAATTTCCTTTCTTTCTTCGCAGAAATCGCCAATGTTCTTTAAATGATTGTAACAGGTGTTTGGACACACATTCTTTATAGTACTCGGTATTTGTTGGTTCAATAGGTCGGTACATGATTGCGTCCAATCGTAATCCAATGCATTGTCGATGCACGTCTTGTCACCATCCAATGGATCAACAAACTCTCTACAAGAGTCGTATTCTTCTAGTGTGGTGTAGTCTACCAAAATGGTACTTTCAATTGCATCATAGAAATTACAATAGGCTTCCCAATCGAGCGAGTAAATATTTTCCATGATGGAATACTCTCTGTCGATTCCAATACGTGTTCGTTCGTGCAAATTGGAACATACTTGTAATACATTGTGTTGTGGTTCTAACAGTGATGGATACTGAACATTTCGAATAATGTCGGAACATATGGATCGATAAGATACATCTAGATTACATGTCTCGTAAGTGCATGAAAAAGGCGATGGAATGTCATTCTCTGAAACAATATTTTTAAAGTATGCCAATGTTGACCCGGGGATAGTTTTTACCTGTGTTATTGGTCCGGTTGACAATAATTCTTTAATTATATATCTGTTCGTATCTTTTCGTGTCATCTTTACATGCGTTGCATTTACTTCCAATTCAATATGATACCATTTTCCAATATCATATCCCCAAACATTGTTACACTGCGGATCGGTGATTGGACAAGACTGTAGAGTTTGAACTTCATTGATTTGCATTTGTCCTTGTCTGATATATATGATAATGCTATTGCCAAATTCGAGTCTAGTTGCGGTCGAAATGGTATCCGTGGCTCTAAACATAAAATGAATGTATTTAGCACCGGCGAAAGACTTTACTTCATTGTTTCCGATAGTGTCTACTTGTGAAACGATTGGGTTATGATCAATACAGTGTTGAGCCCTGTTGGTTTCGAATGTGGAATTGACCGTACACTCTGTATCTGTAATGTTAATATCACAAGAGTATGAACTAAAACTCAATCTTTCCGATACGCCTTTTAGACATGTACTGTTCAAATTACCGGTGGTTGTACATATGGCTTTGGAACCTTCATTGGTACATGTGTATGAGGCATCGCTACATGGATTAAAATCACACGGTGTTGGGTATTTGCATGCTGGAAATTGATTGTCAATGTGTGTACAAATCGAGTCTATTAGGGATCTTCCATCGGATTCAATGTACACATGGTCTTTTTGCAACTCTGATATTGTACATTCTGGTGATCTGGCTGCCAATGCTTCTTCGTAAGAAATGAATGAGGTTACACCGTTCGGGCAGTCTACTTCAAATGGAAGGTAAAAATTATTCTCCGAGTCTGCTAGTGTACCAGAACAGTTTGTGTTGTTACTAATGACACCATTGCATATGTATTGCTTATTTTCTCGGACCGATGTAATGTTGGGATATCTCGTGGCAAAATGAGAACAGAATGAACTGTCTATCTTGAATGGTATTTCCGGTGCATTTCGAAAGGCTGCTTCGGCATCGTCGTGTAGGGCTTTACCACGATTGGCTCTGTATGCTTCGATCATTTCGAAGGGATATTGGCGCCTATCAAATTCATACGCCATGTCTAATTTTTTCGATACATCGGTACCATTGGTCAGATCAACCATTGCTTTACAGGAGGACGGTATTTGCTTTGCGGGGCAAAAGGAAGCGACCGATTTGCACTGCTGAAATAGAGCAGGTTGTAATCTGGCTTCAACATCGATGCAGTATTGGTGCCAGTCAGTGTTGTTAATCGCTTGAAGACACTGAGGTTGATTGGCAACACAATCTTCTGATCTCATTGATTTTGGTCTTTGTTTAAGTATGATTTCGTAACAATCATCCGTGCTTTTCTCGCATCCTGCTATATCATCGAGTTTATGACAGAAGGGACCCTTTTTTGGTGACCATCGCGCAGAACCACTTAGTTCATTCAAAATATTGGTGGTCTGACATTCGGTATCGTCTGTGCATGTTATTACTTTATTATTGATTGAAATAGGGAATACGGTACAGTTGCCTAGACCATTGCACTCATCCGAGTCTTTCCATGGTGGCCGTTCACAGTGGTAATCACAAGTCTTGCCAAAATACTGTGGATCTGGAGGAGGATCTAAAGTACCATTGACCAGCCCTAGAGCGAGCTTCTCGTCCCAGTCGATACGTGAATCGGCGTCAATTGGGTCTTGGGGATCGCATGTACAACTAAACAGAGGAATACCACCTTCTGCTCGAAACTCGTGTTCCATCAACTGTTGAATTTCATTGGACTCACAGGTACCGTGCCCACCGCATATTTTTCCATTCGAAGAGGTACAATGGATTTGACACATATCACCGGTGTACCCATCAACACACAGACAACTGCCCTCATCGGAACAAGTTCCGTGACCATTGCACTGGACACAATCGATACTACCATCACACTCTGCGGGTATAGAACCAGAGGCGATACAAAAACTATTGCAAATTTCACTGTCGGATCTACCGAAATCGAGAGGGTACCAGTTTGCCTCACACTCGGTGCAATAGCTGGCATCGTCTAGATGATTGGCATTGCACGAACATAAAGACTCGCCCGGAACGCCAAAGTTATGATTACATACCCCACGGTTATTGCATGATGCCGGGTTACAATTACCCTCGCATGGTACTTTATATTCAGAAGGCATGCCATGCTGGTTGACGACCGCTTGTTTGGGAAAATAGTCTTCTAGACACTCACCGCAGTTGTATTCGGGGTCGTAGTAAGACACGTAATCATTGATAGCACCCCTATCGTTAATTCGTTTTACTGTGTCTAAATTACACATACATTGCATTCCGGTGGTTCTTTCTAGGCAAGTACCATGACCGAAACATCCGAATTGAGCTTCTACGCGATCTGAAGTATTCGCTTTCAAAAACGGGTCACAGTACATATCACAGTTTTCTCCAAACCAGTGTACCTTACACTCGAGACAATGCTCACCCGCGAAATTACCAAAACACTCGCATTTTTCTTCGCTATTACAAGTACCTCTCGCGTTACATGTCAGCTCATCCGAGCATTTACACGAAGGCAAGGACCATTGGACATTGGTTTGACAAGTACAAACACCGGAATCATCGCATGTACCGTGTCCATTGCACGATACAACATCTCCCGGGCACTCTATTTCACACTCAGGACCACGAAATTTTTCAGCGCACTCGCATGTGGCTGTTTCGGAATCGAAATCAACATTGCATATACCGTTGTCGTTACATGCTATACCAGTATTTAAAATACCCGGACAAGGGATATTACACTCTGGGCCATTCCAACCCGGCTCGCACTGACAGCCCGGCGTGTCACCGTACAATTTACAGGCTCCGTGACCTGAACAAATAGGAGTTCCGGGACATGTTTTAACACATTGATTTCTTCCATCGTCAAACCAGTTTTCGTCACACTCGCAAAACCCGTCTTGGCAGGTACCATGACCATGACAAGTACTACAAAACCCACCGGAAGAACGCATAGTATTGCATACTTCGTTGTTGTTATCGTAGGAAAGATCCGCATAACAGATACGTTCGCATCGAGTACCGAAGAAATCTGGTTTGCAGTCTCCTTTACAGTCTTCATCAACTGTATTGCACAGATCACATAGAAATCCGAAACGTTTACTCTGTGTCGGACACCGACACCCGTAATCACTATTGCTAAATGGTGTCGTTGGATCGGTAGAACAAACCCCATGCTCACACATACAATTGGAACAGTATGTACCATTGAATGGTGTCCCGTCGCATCTACAGCGACCTTGTACAAAAGATGTGCCATGTTGACACGGTATTAACATCTCATCGACTTGTTTAATACCTTCTTCTACTACAAAAGAGAGTAATAGGATGACCGCAGCACCAAAAAGGGTAAACACGCCATATTGGGTCAGGGTTCTTATCATATTTGTTGAATCAAAGGTCCAATATATACTCATTTTTTTAATTTAAATCCCGGGTATATAAGTTTTGGATTTTCACACAAATGTTCAAAACACCATACCGAACTCTCTACCGAATACAGACTATTGATGAAGCGTTGGAATTCGAGCTCAAGGAGGATGAAACCGACATGTATCTCTACCTGATAGACATGTATGATGTCCTATTAAATGCGGCACTCGGTAGAACCGAAATTCGAGACTCTAAGCTTAAAAAGCAAAGAGGCAAGGTTCACATGTATCTGATGAAACATTTTCATCGGTTATACACGCCGATACCGGGTCGGTTGTATGGATGGGCACACAACATGCTTATCTATGTTATTTTATTGACCATGATCGAAATGGAACACAAATCAGAATACGCAAAAATACCGGAAGATGTCCACGAATACTGTGTCAAACATAAGCTACGTATGTATCAGGACAGAGACACAAAGACATGGAAAATGCATACATGGTTGGACATGCTCGATGTATTGTCCTTTCGGTGGAAAACGCTACTTCCTTCGCACACACTAGCCAAACTTTTGGAGATCATGTGGCGAGTCTCGGCTAAAATGACCATCTTCATGCACGGCTCAGAAACCTTGAACATGGAGTCTTATACCGAACCAATCATCATGAATGACAAGGTATCTAATTATGTACGAAGTAATGTACTGTCGGTCATAGCTGGCTTGTCCAGATACTACTGGTTTCATCAGACCATCTACCAGTATACCAGATGGAAAGATGCCGATGTTTCTTCCTTGAATTTACCCAATGTAAATGATACCAATTGGGAACAATGGATCGAGGTGGAGAAGAAACATATATTCACTCGTCGCTTTCGTGATGGTGTAGCCGATTTCATGTGGAATATTATTATCAATTATGGTGACCATGCTATTGGTTCTCATGACCAGCTCGGTGATGAAGTCAGTAATTATGCCGTCTTGTATATGCGATTTCCGGCAGGTCTGCCTACCGGTCTTAATCGTATCCTGACGTACAAGGAATACGAGGATATGGTTGAATCAGACAGTATACGAGAAATACTACACGCCAAAATGATCAATGCGCATTTTAGATCACACTACGATATTGATTTTATGAAGGTCTTTACCGTATGGGAACCCGACATGCACAAGCATATCAAAGCCATTGAAAGATCCATGGTTCCCCTCATAATTCATCGCTTTTGGCGTTATCATGTCTTCTATAGAGGCAAGGTCTACAAGCACCCAGAAGGAGAGACTTTTAAGCACGCCTTCATTACATGGTTGGCTTTACTACGCAAACACTTGAGTGGAAGGTGTTTTAATTCTATGGATTTTAATCTTACCATCGAATCCATGCTAGACGAAAAAGAGGTAGTAAATAATGAGAGAGATTTAGGGCAATTTTTTGATTTGCAAGATGATTAATATACTATATAATAGGTTTTATTTTAAACAAATGCCCGGAATATTTGATTCATTGGCCATTGATAATCCTAATGATGCATTAGACGATGACGATGTGGAAGAACCATGTGATATGCTGACAGAGGAGGAAGAACACGAGTGTCCATTATGCAAGTATTCACAAAACGATGCTTCTGTCATCGATCGAATGAATCAGATGGAACAAGCCATGACCGGCAAGACCAGCAGCGAAGAAATATACAATACACTGGCATCATTATATGATTTGCAAATACGTCAGCCGCTTTTAAATCAGGGCATGGAAGCTCCAGAGATTACCGTTGCTCAAATACGTACACATTATACACTACACAAACTGAATCTTCAGGATATTATATCGAAAGAGATTTTAGCAGTGAACAACATGCAGATACATTTTCGCAAGCATCAGGTGGCGACGCTCAACTCGAGAACCGGAAAAAAGAAACTGGATCCCAAACTCATGGGCGAATGGATCAAACTATCAAAACACAAGCTGGAGTTAATAAAATACTACAACGGGCCTTTGGCGAAAAAGCGAAAGAAAGAGGCAGGCGGTATAAAACCTTATGAATTTTCCTAAAATATTAAAATCGGACTATATATATCTATAACATATATGTAAAGTATGATTTCACTATCAGGAAGACCAGATCCCGGAATATCCAATGCGGCGACCACTGGTTCTCTCAGAGATCCCGGCGGACCTCGAGCAGGCAGTACAGCGCCTCCTTCCTTCGCGGAGCTTCGTAACCCTACACTGACCAATTCTAAAATCACCTACGATACGAATACCACCGCTTCTTTGCCTCTGTTGATTCGACCATGGTCACAAGGATACGAGAGACACTTTCGACAAGGCTCTTTTATTTTCGTAGCCGATGCCGATTGTAACGCACAGATGTGCACCGCCGCAGATTTGCCAACTTTAAACTTTTTGTTAGAAAATGCTAGATTGAACCCAGCCGACCAGAGTAGACGCATGCAAGAGAAAATACTTGCAAAAGATCTCAATGAGTTATTAGAAAAGTGGAAATTTTTTGGTATTATGAGAAACGATATGATGGCAAACAGTATGCTACAAAAATTGTACAATTGCGATGTGTATGGTCGCAGTATGGTAGCCAATATATTTGGTACAAAATTAAAACGAGGTGATCATGTAGGTTTAGCAGTCGTCGAAGTTCCCGATATTCGCGCTATGTATCAAATGTATGTTCAACCAGACGGTTCCCTTTTACCGGGAGCACTCGTTACGGACAGTGAAAAAGTACCACAAATAGTAGGAACGGTGAACGGTGAGGTACAAACGATGGAAGGGGCTAAGATAGTTCATCATATACCACTAGGAGTCGTATCACATGCCGTTGCAAAACTTCCTTCGGTGTCCTTTATTCAGCGAGCCTTGCGAGAAGCTGAACAGTTTATCTTGCTTCCACGAATTGAAATATTGATGATTTAATCAGTGCACAACTAAAAAAATTACCTATTTAATATATTGTATCTATTTAGTAATATATCACCGTATGAACTTTAATCGCAGACAAAACAGGATCGCGGGGCCCGGATTTCATATTAATGTCCGTTATGATGACCAAAACATGGCAAGAGCACTTTCCAGTGGTGCAACGACCGCCGAGAGATTGACCCCGGGGAAGACCCGAGTTGAAAATTACGATGTGAAGGAACAAGAGCTATTGGTGTGCATGAAATCATCAACCATGTACCACGACGGTTACACCCATTGCTTTTCGAGTGCCAATGGCTTTCCAATGACACCGAAGGAAGTTGGTGATTTAAACAGTCCGGAAGCGGTTGAAGAACATGTACTCGACAAGGTACAGTTTGTCGGTGTCGCAACCACCGAATACAAACCTTCGAAAGCCTACAGCGAACAAGGTTTTGTGGCACAAGTTGGAGGTGTCGCTACCCTGATCAATGAAGGCGAAGATACCATTAAACCCGGTGATAAAGTGGCTTTAGGTCTTAATCTGAAGATTGGACGCAAGGTCACACGTGACAAGGGTATTCCACGTGACAAGATTCGTTTCTGTTTGGTAAAGGCTGGGACTAAGAAAAGTATGGTACAAGCTGCTCTGACTTGTCTTAAGGGCGGCGGGAAGGCAAATCCAAGAGATGTCAAAAAGGCTCAAGCCGAAGTGAAAAAGCAAGAAGCCGCTGTCAAAGCGGGGAGACCCGATGCATCAGCGAAATTGGCAGCTGCGCAGGCGATTCTTAACGGATATCAATTATGTGGAACTCAGGTTGAAAATATCATGGAATTCCTCGCCAAATATCAATCACTGAACGAACGTGTCATTGGCAAGGCCGCTTCCTACGCCAGACCCGGTGACCGACTAGAAGTTGTATTGCAACCTAGAAACCCCTATTAATATATTACACTATAAATGTTATTTTTCATGATACTAAATGTCGTGTATTCTATGCAACGATTCTATAATTAAATCTGGAACACTACGACCCAACATAGCTACCTTTGATTGTGGTCATGAATTCCATTTAACATGCACACTCAAATACTCTCGTGATAATCTTTCCATGCGTTGTCCCATTTGTACCGAAGTCAAAACTTCTCATCTCAATCTAGGAGACGATCGTCTTGTCGCCTTACAATCCCTCATCGAAGCGAGAAGAAACTACAAGGAAGAAACACCGAAAGGATTTATGGCATGGTTTTCCAACAAAAGTATTAAATCGATGGTTAAATCCGGTACCTCGCTCGATACACTACGCACAAAAGGAATTACCCCCGAAGATATCATAGAAGAACGCGTGGACTGGGACACGATGAGTAGCATCTACAAGACCAATGCCCTATTAGATTTTGGATTTCGATGGCATCATATGATCACCATGGGATTCCAACCCGACCATTTTAAATTACTCAACTGGCATCAAATGACAGAGGTTCTCGAACTGAGTGCTTCAGATATGCTCAAGACTAGTATAACCATTAGACAATTGGCCGATTTGAAATTGGACATTGCCCATTTGCACGAGCTAGGATTCAAATTGCGTGAGCTGAAAGAGATTGGTGGTAACTGCGAGACCCTCAAATTGTTGACCACCTCGGTGTCCGATATCAAAACCTATTTCAACCCCACGAAGGCAGACTGGGAGGAATTAGGGTTTACGCAACAAGCCATGAAGGAACACGATTGGGAAGTAAAAGAAATGAAGCCGAAGAAAGTACGCGCGATTAAATTAAAAAGTGGCTTTGTATTTTAGAGGTATAAATATTATAGTTATTATTTGTAAATGTATAAAATGAGAAAAGAGAGATCTTACGCCTTAGCCGTGGTGCTGGGAATAACATGGGTGGTTAATATTGTATGCTTAGCAATTCATATATTCAATACACCCAGTACGTACGCCATCATCGCCCTGACGGGTACCTTACTAACAGGCGTTGTTCCCTCTATTGCAAGAAGCCTTAACGAATACTCCATAGAGGAAGGTTTTCCAATAGCAATCGGTTCTCTTCTTCACATAGCTGTTGGTCTTGTCGGTGCTATTTTCGTCGGTCTGACTGTCGGTGAAAGTGATTACAACGAATGGACACTTGCTGCCGCGGCTTCTAATATTATATCCAACGGAGTCGCACACCAACTCTTTCTGAAATATGACAGACAGGTGAAAGATATTAAGAATCTTGACGATATATCATCTATAAAAATATTGGCATGGTTTGTTGGTATTATCATTTCTATAGCAGTTATTTGGTTCGGTGTAAATGGAAATTATTGGTCGGCCTTTATACATGTGTTTGCATTACTTGGATATATATATTCGCTGCTATTTGGAAACCGAATACGATTCTACCTAGGAAGTGCCATGGCGGTGATTTCTTCCTATGCTATCGCCGTGGATCCGTCATGGGTTGATTATTTTATATTTGCCTGCGTCATGCTTCTATTGGTCATGGGTCACTGGGCACCTACTTTAGACGATCGGTCTGAGACCTATCGTAACGACCTATCGTAACGACCGAATAAACTGAAACATAAATACAATCGCGGCTAGACTAAGAGCTGCATCAATGAAATCGAAAGGAATTTCTGGGAGAGAATACGAATAATCTGTAGCATTTTCTATATGTACTTCTTCAAAATCTATATGACTCATTTAGTATCTGTATTATTATTATTTATACTCCGTTTACTCTTTGCGTACGTGGATTTCAAAAGGTATGCATGCACCGGAAGCAATAGTGCAATTCTCAAGTTTATCATGGAATAAATAAGCGTCAACAACCCATAAAAAACGACAACAATACGAAACAGTATAAGCCACCGTTTTCGTAAGCTTTTGTCGCAACAACGCTCCAATATAAAACAGTGCTTCCATTTTGTTGGTACACACTTATCACAAAACTTACAGTGACGAAGACCCATACCAGTTACTTTACGACATATAGGACAGTAGGAACCTGTACTAAAATCAATAGGCATGCTGGCCATGTATATACTCGCATGGAACCAGCAAAATAAAATATACAGAACAGAGGTACATGAAGAAACCAATGGTGTTGTTAAGTATGAGAGCAACCCTCCTATAAACACGAAATAGAGATGGTACACTATGCTCAGATACATTTAAAATATTATCATTCATATTTATAGGTCCCGAACCATCGATCGAGTATGTAGGTACCCTGACTGTAGTTGTATTTGAATTTACGATGGTGAATCTGGTGTACACCTTCATCGTGATGTGCCTTTACCGTG
>MDTA01137476.1_pt1 | contig 36814 bp, 37 predicted proteins | sample 811151 | NCBI WGS metagenome assembly MDTA01 (sample SAMN05326648, study PRJNA326480) | marine metagenome | isolation source: seawater | place: Indian Ocean: South | collected 2010
ATAACAATAGATAATATCAATTCGGGATGTAGCGCAGCCTGGTAGCGCACCACACTGGGGGTGTGGTGGTCGTCGGTTCAAATCCGGCCATCCCGACCAGCTTAATTAATTATTTTTTTTACCGTGTCAGAAGGAATAAACTTAATTTTTTTTCTAGCTTTTATTGGAAAAACTTCTTTGGTTTTGGGATTTCTCCCAATCCTTTTAGGGGTATGAATGTATTTGAACGACCCAAAATTATTAATATTTATATCGTTTTTATGATTTTTAATTAAAAAACTATAAAAATGCTTTGTAACAAAAAGGCTATCCTTTTGAGATAGCCCTAGCTTTTTTGATATGGTTTTTGATATATCTTGCTTTGTTACAGTCACTCAAATAATTAAGTTCCCGTGCCTGTACCAGTTCCGGTTCCGGTTCCGGTTCCAGTTCCAGTACCGGTTCCAGTTCCATCATCATCGTCGTCATCAGAATCATCGTTAGTAACTGTTACTGTAATTTCCTGCGATGTTGAATTAGTTCCATCGGTGACGGTTACTGTAGCTGTATAGGATGTTAATGTTTCAAAATCGGGTGCAATCGCAAATGTTAAGACACCTGATGAAGAATCAATCAGTATATCAGTTCCAGATATTGAGAAAACTAGATCATTAAGATCTCCATCAGCATCTTCTGCAGTTACTGTTCCAATTGCAGTTTGATTTTCAACTGCTGAGAAGCTAGCATCTGAAGTAATGCTTGGAGTATTATCATTAAGGTTATTCAATTGAATACAAACGTTTTGAATTGTTTCGTTTCCGCTTGGGTCTCTAGCCTTCAGGGTGTAACCGTTTGCCTCATACCCAGTACTACAACCAAATGACTGAATAGTTTCATAATCATTGTATCCGTCAGTAATTGCAGATGGAGAAAGTATAAGAGTCGCTGGTGAAGATGTATTATCAACCCCTCCAGTAAATTCATATCTACTTCCGCCATCACCTGTAAATAATGTTACTCCCGCTAAATCAGTAGCAGATATAGTACCAATGACATTTTGATTTTCATCGATTGTAAATGTTGAGGCTGATGTGAAGACAGGAGCTACTGTATCAACAACATTAACTATTCTTGTTGCGGTACCTACATTGCCCGCATCATCAGTTGCAGTATATGTAAGTGTATATGAACCTGCCACAAATACATCAACGGTTCCTGATACACTAACCGATTCACCACCATCAGCGGTAGCACCCAAATCAATATAAGTATTCCCTAGTTCAACTGTTGCTGGGTTGTCTCCGATCACAGTTATTACTGGAGGAGTAGTGTCAGGTGGAACTACTGGATCAGGTGGAACTGAAGTACCATCTGTTACATTTTCAAGTATTAAGAGCCCGGCAATAACAAGCAATTGTTCAAGTATTGAGAGCTCCAAAAGCATTTCTGATCTTGAAACTGGATCTAGCTCTGGTGTGTTATCTTGATCTTCATCAAGCTCCAACTGAGAAATGAGATATTCCCTTCTTTCTAGAAGCTCGTCATTGGAGTAATTTTGTAGTCTTTCTGTTATAACAGAAATTTTCTCATCTGTTACGATATAGTCTTGTGCATATGAATTAGTGCCAAAACATAGTACAAATGTCAGTAGTGTTAGTAAACTTTTCCTCATTTATTGCTCCTCAAAGCAAAATTATTACATAGATCTGGAATAATTACAGCACATTTGTGAATATTTGTGTACATAAATTAAACATAGATTGAATAACTTTAAGTATCAATAGAAGACAAAATTTTTTTTCACCCTAGTTAATGGGTTTAAATTTGACAAGCAATTCATAGAGTGTGTGTTTTCTTACTAGTTTTTGGCCAGGATCCTTCGTTAAAGGTCTCCATGAATAACCTACCAAATCTCCAAAAATAGGAATATCAAAAAAAATACCTTTATCAAAAGAACCTTCTCCAAATTGATCAGCGCTTACATTTGTATTCGAAGCAAAGATTCCAAACATAACACCATTATCAAACGATCTTGACAACTCAATAGTTGTTCCAACATCTCCAGCAAGATATTCGCCGAAAGAAATCTTCGCATCAAAAGGAATAGTGCTATAGTTTCTATAGTAGAAATTAATTGCCCCCGTAGTATTTTGATAGTCCAATGTGCCAAATTTCATCTGGTAATCTCTCTTTTTGACGTTAAAAACCTCAAAACCCACAGCATAGTTTGCATCATGCTTATAATAAAGATATTCAAAGCCTGCCCCTAAGAACATATCCTCTAAGATACCTGCAGACGCCATTAGATAGTGATTCTTCTTTGGACTTAAATGATAATCAAGCTGAGCTCTGCCGATCAAAATACCATCTTGATAATTTCTTAGATAGTCTTTGATATCAGATCTTACCTGTGCCGGATATGTATCAACTGGAGGAATTGTTAAATCATCAAAGTTATCAATTAGTGAATATTTTAAATTTGTTGTAAAAAATAAGTTATCTCTAATTATAAGCTCACTATCATTCTCAAGGAGCACCGCACCCTTAAAAAAACCCTCTCTAGAAGCTAAAAAAGGCCTGACTGTTAGTTTTGTATTTGTAAAAAACTTTTTACCAGTTTTTCTTTTATACACTTGATTAGCAGTATTGATAAATTCTTCATCAAATTCAGTGATGACCTCAAGATCAGCTATTCTAAGGTCTTTTTTAATAGTCTTATTGATGCCAGCATCATTGGAAGCTCTTTTGATAATTTCATCAATGACATTAAGGTTTGGATGCTTAAACTGAGTGAGTTGTATACCGATTTGCTCAGAATTTTCATAAATTTCATTAACACCAATACCATTTTGATTTAAATTTCTTCTAAGTTTTTGATATTTTGTATCGGTATCTTTATGCTCAGGTTGTTTATATTTGTATCGGGGATTACTAATTTTTGGATTATTTTTATAGGAGAATCTTATTGAAGTATAGTTCCCTCTTTCATTTGATATACCAATAGTGAAATTTTCCGTTAAGTTAAAATCGATCCCAATTGAGAATTCTTGACTAGGCTCATCATACCCAATCGTTCCAGGAGTTAGTGTTGTATCATATTCAATTTTTAATAAAGATTTTTCATTTAGAACATGAGAAATTCCAAAAAATGGCGATACTGTCTCGCCTGAAAAATATTTTGATGACTTAAACTGACCAGTTTCATATATAGCGAAATCAGGCCTATCATAAAATCTTTCATCTAAGCTTCCAAAAGGATTTTTAAAACTATTTTTTGATCCATTTAAGGACCCCCAGCCTAAACCAAAATGGAAATCAGTTTTGTTTATTCCATAACTCCCAACAATATATTCAGAGCTATACAATCCAGTACCAGCTACATCATTTATACCAATAGCTATCGATGGGAAAATTCCTTCTTCCTTAATTCTTAGCTTAAAATTAAATCCTTTATCTTTATAATCTTGTTCACAAACAGGGTCAAATTCATTATTACAATAAGGTTTACCTTGAATATTTGTATAAAAAAAAGATGCCTCAAGCCAATCAAAAGGAAATGATGTCATGGTCACCTTCTGGTCTGGATTGCCATCATAAACCGTAAAACCAAAGGAGGATTCATCATAAAATCTTGCTGTCGGCATATTAATTAAGCCTATTGAGCCATGATTATTTAATGAGTTATAAGATAGGCTATCTGCAAATAATAAATTTTGTGAAATGAAATTAATCAACACGAAGATGAAAAAAAATCTTCGCGTCATCTTTTCTAGTTATTTGAAAGGTTATCTATAGCAGCAGCAGAAAATGCAAGATTAGATAAAATCTGGGTAAGCGGTGTTAAAGCTTGTATGGCGGGATTCGTAGATCTAATAACCTTTCTTGGAACTACAACGGTATCCCCTGCCTCTAATGTATTTTTTCCAATGAATATATTCCTATTTGCTCTGATTACAAATCCATTAGCTTTTATCACATAAACTCTTTTTTTATCAGCTGATAATTTATAACCTCCTGCATCTTGTACAGCATCTTCAATATCAATTTGCTCCGAGTAACTAATCGAAATAGGGTTAAAGACTTCACCAATAATATTGATCACATTAGCTTTTTTTGGGATTATTATTGAGTCTCCATCAAATAGTGTCGTAGTTTCAATATTTGTTGAGAATGGGGAGAAATCTCCAGCAATTCTTCCGAGATTTGCTGGCTGGATAGAATTGAATAATGATGAATATGTACTAAGTTCTGAAGTATTTTCATTCTCTTGCAGCGAACCCATTAAGACTGCTTCATTAATAGCATTTTCGGCTTGCTCTAAAGCTCTTAATTGCTGAGATCTCACACTTTCCCTTGTAAGAATAATTCCATCCAAGAAAGCATCGCTCCTAAATTTACCTACAAGAGAATATAAATCTTCAAGGGTGCTATTTGATTTAAGAACATAATTTCCAGGATATTCAAGTGCTCCCTGAATATTAATGATCATTAGATCATTAACACGAGATCTAAAAGATACATTATGATATTTTTTAGCTTCGAACTCCATCAGGCTTAAATCTTGAACTAAAACAATGCTTTCCAGTGGACTAATATACGTAGCCTCATTATCAACATCACTCAAATCAAGACCTAATAAATCTGTGAATGCTTTAACACTAAATTTCCCAAACACTGGAAGATTGAAATTCGAATTTTTGTAGTTAATTGTTAATGAATAATCACTAATTAACCTTTCTGCGAGAGGACTAACACCTTCAAATAATCTATTATTTAAATTAGCAAAGTGTAATTTTGAATTTGGAAGAAGCTCTATAGAATCAAATGTATTTATATCATTTAAATTAAATAAAATAGTTGATTGCACTAGGTTATCATCATCGAACTGCTCTAGGACTCCCAGCCATGGATAAACATCAATAAAGTTTAAATCTTTTATAAGATCATTGAGAGTTTTATATTTTTTAAGATCATAGAAACCGGGCTCCTCTACAGCTCCTAAAACTTGAATATTTGCATTTACATTACTGAGATAGCTGAAAACTCTAACTGATAATGCATTATTTAGATCTTGCTCTAAGTTACTTACAATTTTTGCATCTATAGATGCATTTTCTAGATTAAGATAAGATATTGAAATATTTGATCTATTTGCTGCGTTAGTGAACCCAAGAGCAAAATTTATAAGATCATTCAGGTTTTCATCCTCAAGAATTTCATATATTGCTGGTCTATTTACTGAACCATCTATCTCAACAAATCTTGATGCAGCATTAATTAAAATAGTATCCCCAGCTTCTATAGTTAAATCATTTTTTCTTTCTCCTTTAATCAATAAATCATAAAGGTCGAAAGAAAAAACCTCTCCGCTAGTTCTTATTAATTTTATATCCCTCAAGGATCCTATTTCTGAAATACCGCCTGAATATGCTAATGCACCTGATATCGTACTAAAGGGGTTAACTAAATAGGTGCCGGGTGTATTTACTGCTCCAACAATAGTAATCTTTTTTGCACTTAAATTTCTTAACGATACGTCAATATTAACTCCAACATATGATTTTTGAATGAGATTTGCGAGCTTATCTCTTACCTCTTTGAAAGACAAGCCAACAACTAAAATAGAGCCTAGCTCAGGGAATAGAATAGTTCCGTCTAACTTAACATCAAGTGTGAAAGTTGCATCCCTTGATCCAGATAAAATTATAGAAAATTCATCTCTTAAAGATATTTTATAATCATTTGGCAGAGGTAAGTCCCCGATTGCAGTCAGGGAAGTTGGCATTGATGAAAAAAAATCATAGCCATATTTATTTGTAGAGTCGTTATTATTTTCAGTGATTTGTCTATCAACTAGGGATTCTTCAGGAATTGGAATATTCTCATCTTCAGCATTAAAAGCATTTTCCTCTTCATAAAGATCTCTTACCATTGATATTTGCTCAGGAGTAAGTTGAGATAGAAATGATGGATCTAGAGATTGCCCTAAGGATTGGAGCGAGAGGGTAGCTAGTGCTAAAAAAATATATTTGCTTTTTCCCATTATTAAAATTCTTAAATCAATCTAGTCATTTTACATTTATTTATAAAAAGATAGTATTAAACTAAACATTTTTTAATTAAGGCCTGGTATTTTAACGCCCTCTAAATCAATTATAGGGCTTAAAATATTGTCTATACTGTTTTGGATTTCATCCTCAGAGAGAGTTTTTTTTGGTGATTGGAATATAAGCCTTAAACCAACCTTAACTTCGCCTAAGTTTTTATTTTTATAGAAATCAAATATATAAGAGTCTTTTAAATTTATATCTTTTAAATCTGAAATATGATTAATTACTTTAGTGTAATTTTCGTTATCTTCTATAGAAAAAGAAAAATCTCTTGTACTTGATGGAAATTCTGAAACAGGCTTATATTTAATAAAGTCTTTTTTTAATTCATTAAGCTCTATTTCTTTACTAAAGTCTTTAATAATTTCATCGATTAACACTTCTAGATAAAAGATCTTATCTTTCTTCTTTGTCCTTAATTGAGATCTAGAAATCTCATATATGTTTGGATTTTTATAATTAAAAATTTCACTTAGTGTGCTTCTCATATAGTCAGCATCAAGTTTTTTTGTGAAATCGATGTAGTTATTTCCCTTTCTGCCGCTGATGATAATACCTAGTTTATGTTCTTGATTTACTTGATTGTTTTTTGAGTAGATGTCGCTTATCTCAAAAATTTTTATTGATTCTTTTTGCCTTCTTTCGTTATATAGCAAATTTTCTAAAAGTGAATCTCTTAAATCTGTTCTTAAGAAGCCCCTATTGGAATCTAATGGATTATCGACTTTTATGGATTGACTGTTTTCATTTGCAGAAAAAGGAAAATTTATCACTTCAGAAAATCCTTTTTCAATCAAAGCTTGTCTGATCATTTGACTGGTTTTGTCACGTTTTTTTGGTTTGTTTTTAATAGAAAAATGTTGGCGACTTATGTTGTCATAGCCTATAACTCTTGCTATCTCTTCTGCTAAATCATTTTGCGATGAAATATCATGTCTATGATGTGGAATATTTATCTCTTTTTCCACGGAGAATCCTAATTTATCCAGATAATTAAGGAACTTGATCTCGCTTATGCTTGTTCCCAAAATATTATTTATTTTGTTAACATCGATTGCTAGCTTATTTTTTTGAATTTTATGTTCACTAAATGATTTAAACTTCAGGCTTTTTATAAAAGTATGATCTTTTACTATTTTTATAAACCTTCTTAATACTTTTTCTTGTGAGGATATATCGACACCTCTCTCAAATTTATATGCTGCATCTGAAACAATATTATATTTAATACTTTTACCTATAATTTCTTCGGGATTAAAAAAAGCACACTCGATAAGAGCTTTCTTCGTGGTAGATGAGCAGGCGGTAGATATCCCTCCCATAACACCAGCTAAACTTATGATTTTATCGTTTGATTTAAAAATGCAATTTTTTTCGGTTAATTTTATTTCTGATTCAAGAAGTGTTTTAAAGTCTGTATTACATTTTGTATTTTCAAATCTTAGATTTCCTCTGATGGTGCTTGCATCATAACAATGTGTCGGCTGTCCTAACTCGTAGGAAAGATAATTTGAGACATCAGTAAAAAAGTTTATTTTGGGGTTTCCAAGAATTGAAAAATAACTCTCAAGATAATCCGCATAAATTGATACCTCTCCATCAATTTCAATCTCCAAGAAGGTTATTTTTGGGCAGTCCTCTGGTGATAAGTTTTTAAAATCAATCTCAAGGTCTTCAATTTTTTCATCATATATAGCAAGTTTTTTTTTGTAATTAAAAAAAGAATTTAAGTCTCTTGCCAGTCCGTTTAATGATAAGCAGTCTCCCCTATTTGGAGTGAGCTCCATATTAAATATGTCTCCGGTCACATTGTGCTCATGACCAAGCTGAAAAAGCTTTTCAGATAACAATTCTTTAGAAGGATTTTCTTTAATAAATCTTAATAAATCTTTATAAAGAAATTTCATAGAAATTGACCTAGGAAATCTAAGTTAGATTTATAGAACTCTCTAATATCATTAACTCCATATTTAAGCATTGCGATTCTCTCAACACCAAGACCAAAAGCTAGTCCACTATATTTTTCTGGGTCAATATTACAATTTTTTAAAACTACCGGATTCACTATACCGCAGCCAAGAATTTCCAACCATTTTCCATTCTCATCAAGGATATCTACTTCTGCAGAGGGTTCAGTAAATGGAAAATATGAAGGGCGAAATCGAATTTTAATTTCTTCTCTAAAAATATTGTGGATAATTTGATGAATTAAATCTTTCAAATGTGCAAATGTTACGTCTTTATTTACATAAATTCCTTCAATCTGATGAAACATTGGTAAATGCGTTGAGTCATCATCTTTCCTAAAAACTTTGCCTGCAGATGTAAATGCAATTGGCATTGATGATTCAAGCATGCTTCTTATTTGAACTGGTGAGGTATGAGTTCTTAATAGATTTCTTTTGTTATCTACATAAAAGGTATCATGCATTTGCCTTGCAGGATGAGTTTTCTTAATATTTAACATATCAAAATTATAATTTTCAGTTTCAACTTCAGGTCCTGAGATTTCTTGAAATCCAAGGTCAAATAACATTTCTAAAAGATACTCTTTGGTTTGATTTATAGGATGAAGTGTCCCCCAAACATCGTCAATGATGGGTGGTTTTATTTTATCAATGCCAGACATTGAAAATTTAATTTAATACAGTTTTTACTATCTTTTGAAAAGTAGAGGAATCGTTAATAGCAATATCTGAAAGTATTTTCCTATTTAAAAGAATTTTATTTTTTGCTAAGCCGTCAATCAGCTTTGAGTAAGAAATGCCTAGATTTCTTGAACTTGCACTTATACGTGAAATCCATAATGACCTAAAGTTTCTTTTTCTATTTTTTCTATCTCTAAAAGCATACTGGAGTGATTTAATATTTGACTGTTTGGCAGTCTTAAATAGTCTACTTCTTGCACCATAATGACCCTTAGTTGATTTAAGTACTTTTTTATGTCGTGCTTTTGCCGCTTTTGCTTTTGTAACTCTTGCCATAATTATTTGATAAGTCTGTCCGCCATTCTTAAAACAGTTCCAGAAAGTTTATTAAGGCCTCTATTTTGCCTTTTTCTTTTTGTTGACTGCTTCGATAGAATATGATTTTTATTTGCACTTCTACTTTTAATAGAGGTACTTGTTTTTTTAAAGCGCTTTGAAGCACCAGAATGTTTTTTAAGTTTGTATCCCATAAGTTTTCTAATTTTTCTTTCTAATTGGAGATAATACCATCAACAACTGCCTTCCCTCTAGAGAAGGTTCTTGATCAACCTGTGCAATATCATCAAGCTCATCCCTAACCTTTTTTAATAATTCGAGTCCAATATCACTATTTAGAATCTCCCTACCTCTAAAGCGGACGCTTATTTTAGTCTTATCTCCAGCAATAATAAAGCTTTTAATCTTTTTTAATTTTATATTATAGTCACCTGTATCAGTTGTTGTTCTGAATTTTATTTCTTTTGCTGAATTTCTTTTAGACCTCTTTTTAGAAGAGACATTTTTCTTTTTACCAAAAAGAAATTTTCCATAGTCTAAGAGTTTACAAACTACAGGTTCAGACCCTTTTGGAGAAACTTGAACTAAGTCCAAAGACTTGGCTTCAGCGTTTGCTAAAGCATCTGCAATTGAAATCAATCCTTGTTTTACACCATCTTGATCAATCAACATCACCTCTGAAGCTTTTATATCTCCATTTATAGGCGTTTTATTTTTTTTATTTATATTAATGGTTTTACCTGATAAAAAATTAGGGACTTGCAAACATAGGTTTATGAAAGATACTTCGGTTTGAGGGATGATATAGGTCTCATTGAGCTGAATTTTATACTAAATAATCTTTTTCGTAAATTTATTCATGGCTGAAGTTTGAAATGAAGCCATTTATCATCTTTAAGCTCAAAAACATCTCTTGAATTTAATCTAAAATCATCGCCTTTCCAAAACTCGAAATAATATGGAGTAAATGCAAAGCCTCCCCAATATTCCGGTCTTTTTGTGAGATCATGATTTTTTCTTACGTATTCAAAATTCTTTTTAATAGTTTCAAATTTATCTACTTTCTTTGATTGATGAGAGCTGATAGCGAGCGCATTCTTTTCTGGCTGCCGACTCTTAAAGTATTCATCTGAAAAAGTTTTTGAAGTTTTTTTTATTTCTGCTTTTATTCTTATCTGTATATTTATGGAACTCCAATAAATTAGTGCGGATATTTGTTTATGTTTTTCGAATGCGCATGCTTTTGGAGATTTATAGTTTGTAAAAAAAATCCATTCATCTTGCAAAATACATTTTAAATTTACAAATCGAGAATCAACCTCTTTTTTTTGAATATCATAAGAGCTTATCGAAAGTGCATTAATGGGTGCCTGCTGAGCCTTTCTAGCTTCTTCAAAATATTTTATAAATAACTTATATGGCTCATCATTTGGAATATTTTTAATTTCAATCAATTATCAGCCTCCCTTTATTATTTAACAGCTCTTAAAAAGTTACTTAATATTATCTCTTTGTCTAAATTTTCAATTGCATATCTTTTTGCATGAAGGTTTGGCTGGTCCATATCAATAGCTTTTAATATTCCATTTTTTAATTCACTTACAGATTCTGGACTCACCAAAACACCCAAATTATTATTTTCACTAAATAATCTACCAAGCGAGGTAGTCTTAAACGCAGTAGTAACACAATTACCTCCAGCAGCAAGGATATTAACTAACTTTGAAGGCAAAACCAAATCAGAGGCTGCGCTTTTTTGTATTACTAGATGGCAATCACACGAAGCTAATATCTTTGGAAGAATTTCATATGGCTGTAAGGGTAAAAACATAACATTCTTAGCATCAGTTGAATCTCTGAGTTTTTTAAGCCTATCTTTCGCGGAACCTTCACCGATCATAATAAATTGTACATTTTCTATATCTTCCATTTCCTTGGCAACGTGAATAACAATCTCAAGGCCTTGTTTTTCACCCATATTTCCTGAATATAAGACATTTTTTTTATTTGGATCAATGCCCAGTTCAAGAAGAACTTCGTTATCTCTTTGAACATTTATAAAATCATTAATATCTGTCCAATTAGGTAAAAAAATAATTTTATGCTGGCTTACTCCTTTATTTTTGGCTTTCTCCATCATTCCGCTTGATATTGTTGAGACATAGTCAAAACTCTTTAAAATTTTAGATTCTATCCAAAAAGCTAGCTTTCTGAAGATTCTTCCTCTTGTTGATGTAATACTAAACATAGCATCTACCTCAAAATCTTGAATATGAATAATAGACTTTGATTTAGAGATCTTCGACAGAATTATTGTTTGTATGGAGCAAAAAAAAGTTGGAACAACTTGAATAATAATATCTGGTTTCCAGAAAGCAGAAAAAATAATAGGTAAAAAAGATGATAATGAAAATGTTATGAGGTGTATTAATCTTTTTATTGTATTTGGTTTTGATGGCACATATAGTGGACATCTTAATACTTCAATATTGCTTTTTCTCTCCTTTTTAAAGAAATTATTGAAATTTTCATGAATTTTCCACTCAGGATAATAAGGTGGAGCAGTAATAACTTTTACTTCGTTTCCATTTGAGGAAAACCAATCAGCCATTTCACCGGAGTATTTGCCAATTCCAGTGAGTTCTGGGCTATAGTTAATTCCATAGATAAGAACCCTCATCTTATTTATGTCTCAATAATTTAATATTTTTTAAATACCATTTATATGTATGAAGTAAACCATCTTCAAGTTTGATTTTTGAGCTCCATCCAAGTTTCTTTAATTTACTTACATCTAATAGTTTTCTTGGTGCTCCATCAGGTTTTGAGTCATCAAAAATAAGTTCTCCCTCAAAACCAACAACTTCAGAAATTTTACTTGCAAGCAAGCTAATTGAGACATCTTCCCCGGTTCCAATATTTATATGAGACATCATTGGTGGCACCTCTTTTTCAAAGATATCTTTTTGAATATTCATAATGAAAACTGCGGCGTCAGCCATGTCATCGACGTGGAGAAATTCTCTTTTAGGTTTACCAGAGCCCCATATTATTACTTCATTTTGTTTAGAAATCTTCGCATGATGTATTCTGTCAATTAGCGCAGGAATAACATGGCTATTTTTTGGATGAAAATTATCATTTGGGCCATAGAGATTTGTTGGCATAACAGATCTATAGTCTCTTCCAAATTGACGATTAAAGCTTTCAGATACTTTTATTCCAGCAATCTTTGCAACTGCGTAAGGCTCATTAGTGCTTTCCAACGATCCGGAAAGTAAGCTTTCTTCTTTTATAGGTTGTTCGGAAAACTTAGGATATATGCAAGATGAACCAAGAAATAGCACCTTATTTACATCATAAAGATGAGACGATTCTAAAATATTATTTTGTATTTTAAGATTTTGTAGGATGAATTCAGCAGGATAAGTGTTATTTGCAAGGATACCTCCAACCCTTGCTGCAGCAAGATAAACTTGATCAATATTATTATTTTTAAAAAACTTATTTACATCATTTTGTTGAAGTAAATCTAGCTGAGATCTGCTTTGCGTTAGTATTTCATTATTAGAATCTTGATTAAGCACTTTCAACAATGCGCTCCCAACCATGCCTTTATGTCCAGCTACAAAAATTCTCATTTTGCTTAATAAGTTTTCAAATTAGGACTCTTTTTCGTAGCCATTTGATAATAAAAAAGCATCCTTTTTTGCCTTTTCTAAGTCTTTAGCAACCATATCTGAGCACATTTGTCTGGCAGTAATTTCTGGTTTCCATCCAAGGTCTTTCTTTGCTTTTGAGGAATCGCCAAGTAATGAATTCACTTCTGCAGGTCTAAAATATCTGGGGTCAACTTTTATAATTGTATCGCCAGATTTAAGTGGTGTTGATATTTCTGAGGATATCTTTTTTACATATCCTTCTTCATTTTCACCCTCTCCTTTAAAACCAATCTCTATTCCAAGTTCTTCACAAGACCATTGAATAAATTCTCTTACACTATGTTGTTCTCCTGAAGAAATAACATAATCCTCGGGAGACTTTTGTTGGAGCATTAACCATTGCATTTTCACATAGTCTTTTGCATGACCCCAGTCTCTTAATGCATTTAAGTTTCCCATGTAAAGACACTTCTCTAGACCACAAAAAATATTTGCTAATCCGCGGGTAATTTTTCTTGTTACAAACGTTTCGCCTCGCCTTGGCGATTCATGATTAAATAAAATGCCGTTGCAGGCATACATCCCATATGATTCTCTATAATTAACTACTATCCAAAAGGCAAACATTTTAGCAACTGCGTATGGAGATCTTGGGTAAAAAGGAGTTCGTTCAGTTTGAGGTGTTTCTTGAACTTTTCCGTATAACTCAGAACTAGATGCTTGATAAAATCTAATTTTATTCTCTTTTCCTAAAAGACGAATTCCTTCTAAAATCCTCAACGTCCCCAAAGCATCAACATCAGAAGTATATTCTGGTGTTTCAAAGCTTACAGCAACATGGCTTTGAGCACCTAAATTATAAATTTCGTCAGGATCAACTTCTTTTAACACCCTTATTATGTTAGTTGCATCAGTTAAGTCTCCGTAATGTAAAAAGAAGTTTTTTTCATGCGAATGAATATCTTGATAAATATGGTCGATTCTCTCAGTATTAAAAGAAGATGCCCTTCTTTTTATTCCATGAACTTCATAGCCCTTACTTAGAAGAAATTCTGCAAGATAAGAACCGTCTTGGCCAGTGATTCCAGTTATAAGTGCTTTTTTCAACAATGGTACCTCATTTTTTTTTTGTTATTCAATCGTTCTCGGCTTAATTGGCTTAGCAGGATTACCAATGCAGATCATTTCAGAAGGTACGTCATTATATACAGAACTTCTGGCGCCAACAACGGCACCCCACTTGACCTCTACTCCAGGACCAACAAAGACATCGCTCGCTAACCATACCTCATCATTTATTAGAATTGGATATCTCTCAATATCAAATGCTTCTTTGGAAAAATTATGTGTTCCAGTACATAAATACGAATTTTGGCTAATAACTACATTATTACCAATTTCAATCTTATCAAGACTGTATAAAACAACATTATCACCAATCCAAGAATTATCTCCTATTTCAATGTTCCATGGATATGTCATCTTTACAGATGGCCTGATAATTACATTTTTACCAATTTTTGCTCCGAATAACCTAAAAATATTTCTTCTCCACCCATACATAAATTGAGGAGAGGTAGAAATAAAAATTGATTTAACTATCCACCAAAGCTGAACAATAACAGGATTCTTACCTCTAAAATCTTTTGGTAACTCAAAAAGATTTAAATCTTGATAAGTTTTTTTGTTTTTACCCATTCTTAAAATTAGAAATGTCTTCTGAGTGATATTATATTACTGATACAAAATCTTTCAAAAAATAAATTTAGGCTGATTACGCTTACCTAAGATCCATTCATATAGTTGCGCCATTTCATGTCCTGGCTTATCCCAGGAATATCTTTTAGCGATGTTTTTTGCATTAGCAGCCATTTCATTTTTTTCCAAAATTGACAATTTTGAGAAGTTATCAATTGATGAAAGAAGAAATCTTTTTTCTAAAGGAATGATATAACCTGCAAATTCATTTTGAATCTCTGCCCATGGTGTTCCATTAGTAGTGATTACTGGCAGGCCTGATGCAAGAGCTTCAGCAATTACAATTCCGAAGTTTTCTGAATGAGTTGGAAGAACAAAAAGGTCAGCTGCTCCGTATGCATCAATCCTTTTACTGCCTGAAACCATACCAAGCCACTCTATATGCTTATCTAAACCAGCATTGATTGCGAAGTCTTTACAGTCCTGAAAATATTTTTTATCGTAAGCTGGCCCTGCGATTAAAATTTTCCATTCATCATTTTTCTTAACAAAATCCTTATATGTATGAAGAAGTAGAAGGAGACCTTTTTTTTGTTCAATTCTTCCCATATAAAGAATATATTTTTTATTAACATCAATTCCGAGATTATCTCTATGCTTTTCTTTGCTTTGCATATTTTTGAACTCATCTATGTCAACTCCATTTGATATTAATCCTATGGGAGCATTTAGACCAAGATTTTTTACGGCTCTTAGCTCTTCTTTTGATGTTACGTGAATACAATCTGATGTATTGAAATATCTCCTCTGAAATACTTCCATATAGAGCTTTTTCTTTAAGTACCCTTTTTTTAAATTCCATGGAAATAAGTTTCCTCTTGGAGATGCAACAATTGGCACATTCGTATTTACAGCTACCTTGTTTGCAATCAAAGGAATGTAATTCCAAATATTATGGTAATGAATAATTTGATTATTTGTTTCTCTGATTCTCTTAACTAAGTAATCTTCAATATTTGGAGAATATGCTGCTGCCTTTAAAAAATGTGTTTGAAAAGAAGTAGATTTAAGATTTAACTTGCTTATAACTTCATTAGTTTCGTTATTACTATATTTAAGTGATATTACTTCTTGGTTATTCCCTAGCTTCTCTAAGCTGCTCATTAGGTAAGGAATAGATTTAGCTGGGCCTCCGTAAGAATCATCTATATTGTGCACTAAATGAAAAGTATTAATCATGGATGAGTTTTTCTTGGCAAGATTGTATAAATTATTTTATAAATAATTAACACAAATATGCTCATATAAAAAGGGAATACAATTGCTGCTATTTCAAGTCGACTTGCATAAAAACCAATAAATACAGATGGAGGAATAAGATGATACCCAAGCATATCTTTTTTCAAGATTCTTCCATTTAAATAAAGAGTTATGAGTACATATATGAACCCAAATAATAAGCAACCAATTGGTCCAGATACATAATAGAACAAACCCCAAATTGAAGATGCCATACCATAGCTTACATTTTGATAGAAATTTTCGTTTAAGATATCTGATAAACTTCTAGGATCAAAGTTAAAGCCAGCAATATAAAGATCAGATATGAATGGAATGCATTTTATTAAAACTAGGTCAACAAAAGAGCCAGCGTTATCACTGTATAGAGTTATAGCATGTTGAAAATTTAAGACTGCTATTGATTCACTGCCTTTAGTTAAACGAAATAATAATAAATCTAAATCTGAACCTGCTTCCAAAAGGAGATCTAAATCTAACATCAATATATATTGATAAACATTCTTATAAATTATCAAGAATATAAAACCAAGAATCATAACTAAAACTCTTCTAAAACTTAAAAATAATCTTATCGGTGGTTTATTTTCATAGATCATCAATAAGGCAATAAAACATCCGCCAAGAAAGTACGCTCTGCTACCTGCTAAAAGCGTTGTAAGTAAGAAAAAGAAGCCTATGAGTTTTAATGAATAGCTTTTTGTTCTAAATGCAGCGGCTATTAGCAGTAAAATAGAAATCCAATAAATATTATATACAGATGAGTAATTAGACGCACTGAATCCGCCAACCTCATCAGGGAAAAAGGTTCTAATGTCAATGAGAAGTAATCCTAAAAAGATCATAACCAAAACAATGATTAAAAAATAAAAATATTCAGGAGCAGAAGGACTTATCTTCTGACTATAGATTCTAGTATTTGAAACAGAATCATTAATATAGACAGCAAAAATAAAAAAAAGGAATAAGAAACTATAGAAAATATATATATATTCATTTATCTCAACATATTTATGAATGTTGGGGTCATAAACAACTCCAAATAAAAGTTCAGAACTGTAATAAGCAATTCCTGCAATATTTAGGGTAAATAAATCAGGCTTTCTCCTTTTAAGACCAATTAAAGAAATTGCTCCAACAAGACTTATTAAGTATATGTAATAAAACATTTATAAAACTTCTTTCTTATGAGGGAAATCTAGCTTTATATTTGATGAATCTGTAATAATTTGTGCAAGCAAATTAGAGACAATCTTTCCTTCTTGATTAAAATAAGATTTATCATATGAGTCCCAAAAATAAGTTATTCCCCCCTTATTTGGAACAAATTTATACTGTTGATTTTGTTTATTGTAAGAATCAATGAATTCATCAATATCTTTATAGCAATCACAAACTTGCCTTTCCACAAAACCATAGTAATCATTAACTCCGCCCGATAATTCTTCAATATACACTGAACTTCTGCCTGCAGCTGCAACCTCAAGCAATAAAGTGCTATTCCCACTGATAAATATAGAAATTTCATTTATAAAATCAGAAGCTGATTGAAATTTTGGATCACTCAAAAGTATATTTCCTTTGAATTTTCGCTTTAAAATTTTCCATATTTTATTAAAGTTTAGATTAGGGTGGGGTCGCACAATCACATCATCTAATAAAGTTAGTTTTTCAAGAATGTTGATGATAGTTTTAGTACTATCTGTCCCCTTTAATGCAAGTCCTAATTTTGGATGCTTTATATCTTCAAGCTTATTAATATCAAACCTACGAAGATTACCCACCAAATAACAAATCCTGTTATCAACTATATTAGAATTTGGGCTTCTTCTCTTATCACAATTCATATAAATATCTAATGCATGTTGTCCATCGAGAAAACTATAATTGAAGTCCAAGGAATGAAATCTTTTTGAAACTGAGGCGTGCTGGACATAGCTTGTTTTAATTTGAAGATGTTTGCATAACTCTATCATAACTCTCATTTCTGGATTATGGTCATTGCTTAGCATTAGTATCTTTGGATTTATATCCCTTAGTAATGCTTGATTAAAAATAAGCCAATAATAAATAAGAAGGAATGATTTAATTCTATGCAAAAAAAGGCGCCTATCTGTTTTCCATAGCAACATAAAAAGTTTTGGAATCCTTTTGATAGTTAAGACTAAGAATATGAAAAAAAATCCAAGTTTTAGTTTCACATAATATAAATCTTTATATTCTGTGTGATTAAAACTGCCTCTACAGTTGTTGGGAAGAACAAAAGCAGAAGAAAATCTTGACTGCTCTTTAAAAATAGATTCTAAAACAGTAAATTGATTATTGCTTGTGCCAAAAAAAAGCACATCCTTGTTACCAATTTTATTCTGTTTTGTTGAAAAAGATCTAAATAAAAAGTAGAAATAGCCTAATGATTGTCTAACAAATGAAAAGAATGAGTTTGTTCTGAAGCGCTTAAGATTTGTCTCCGTATTTTGACCTGCTGAAAATTCAAGCCAGTTCTCGGGAGTCTTTGAAAGTATCTCTAGACTTGTTTTATAAAACTCCAAAGAAATAGATATTAATTTATTTTTTGGCATTTTACATGGGTCTAATTACTAACTTGATCAAGGTGATTAATAATGTCGCAAAACTTAGCTGAATAAGTACAAAATTCAATACAGTCAAGTTAATCGTTAATATAGTAATTAACATTAACATATTTATAATTGTGGAAATAATATAAAACTTCCTTATACCATTCACATGTTTCTTGATTTTTGAGAGAAAAAAGTTTTTTACATAAGAAACTACCATTGATAATGCCATTATTATGAGAATGATTGGCACAAAAACTTCATCTGGTTTAGAGCTAAATATTATTTTTAAAAATTCAGCCCAAAAAGGTGAAAGAGCAAAAAACACAATAGTGAAAACTGATTGGTAAAAGATAAGTTTCTTTGCAATTGATAGTTTATGATCATTTTTAGAGTCATTAATCAATATATATGGAGTTATTGCTTTAAAGAAACCTTGCTCTATAGATCTAAAAACAGAGAATAGCGAGCTGGCAAAAGTTAAGATTGCAACAGCAATTTCACCTTTTGAACTAAGTAAAATTGATCTTGCAACAACATCTATCAAATACTTTGCCGAAAGAGGCGGTAGCGAAAATATAGTGTATTTAAAAATATATTTTAATATAAACATCGAGTGATTAGATGAATAGCTCTTTATTGAAAAAAAACTTAAGTTTTTGATGGCAACTATAAAAATAGTTGCTATGTATGATATTGAAATAACTATAAGTAATTTATTAATATCTAAATTTGTTAAAAAGATTAAAGCAGGTATTGAAATTAAGAATGGAAAAACATTTATTACGCCATAGAAGAATGTATTTTTTTTTGCATTTAGAATTGATGATATTAGCTCTTTATAACAATAGATGATGGAATAGAAAAAAAGAAGGAATAGATTTGGTGTATTTTCAGAGTTATTGAAAATTAATTCTACAAGACCGCTAAAGGTTATGATCCAGAAAAATCCAGAGAAAATTACTGTTCCAATTATTAGTATTACTAAAATTACTAAATTAGAGGTCTTGGCAGTATATCTTTTGCTATATAACTTCTGGAAGCTATTTTTTATATTGAAGCTAAGTATTAGAGAAAATAAAACTACGATACTTTGAACGATTCCATATATGGCATAGTTTTTGACATCAAGATTTAAAAAAATTAAATAAAAAATCCCAACTGAGCCTATAAATTTCAATGCCTGAAATGACATATAGAACTTAATAGTACTTATATAGTTAGATATCACTTTTATAGTTGATTTATTTTTCTAATTAGTTCAAAAAAAGTTTCTGCATTTTCATAAAAATATGCTGGCTTATTAATATTAATGTTTTTCTCTATTTCATCTAGCGTAATTACAATGGACGAAATCTCATTAAAACCCAAGAATGATGCAACACATCTTCTATGACTCCCATCAAGTTGAATAAAATCACCTATTTCTTCTCCTCTCCTAAAATTTATGGCAATTGGATAATCTGAGGCTTTAGTTTTGATTTTATTTCCTGAAATGTAGGAAGATACACCTGAAATATCTCCTTTATTTTGTTTCATCCACTTATAGAGCTTAATAACTCTATCGATTTTTCTTTCAATTTCTTTTTGAGATCTATGCCTTGATAAGAAATTATTTTTTTCAAATGGTTTGAATAGTTTTTTAAAGTATCTTGTATGTTTTCCTGTAAATTTTTTTGAGGATAAATATTCATCAAGTAAATCCTTAATTAAGTGATATCTTTGATTGTGTCTATTTGTCTCCCCAAGAACTAACGCCACTGGAGATTTATTTATGAACTTACTGTCAATGGGAATTTTTTTGACTTTGCCAATTTTTTTATTTAATGCTTCCTCTCTAATATATTTTCTTAGACCTTGACTATAGTGATCAAAAGAAAAACTTCCAGAATTCTGAACTAAAATATTTATATATTTTGAATAACTCATATTAGATTTTGTTTCTTATCAATAATTAATTTCATTTAAAAAATCAATCTCTTTGCCAATACCAATAGCTCCTGATTCAACATTTTCATTTATGAATGAATTTAAAATATCATAATTTATATCTTCATTTTTTTCTCTGTGCCACTTTTCTCCGCCACCAATAATAATTGAGGGTGTTTTTTTAGCAAGCTGAGCTGCTAGTCTGCAAATTTCCATATCCGGCTCCTCACCCAACCATTGCAAAATGAGTGCAAGTGTGTCAGCGGGACTATTAAATATTTCGGTAAAGTTAATTCTGAGATGATTGATTTTTTTTGATGAAATATCCGAAAAAGAATCTAGCTGTGAATTATTATCTTTGATAGATAATTTTGTAACATTCTCTATATTTTTATATTCTTTTGCTAACTTATTGTTGCATTTATATTTTGTATTCCATGAAACTACCGCTTGATCTTTTAAATCTCTGTAGGTATGAAGCACCTTAAATTTTTTCCATGCAAATTTTCTTAGCTTCATATGGGATCTGGGTATATCGTAGAGTCCTATAAGTTTTAAATGCTTTGTTGGAGATTTTCTTTTTCTAATAAAAGTGTATGCAGTATGCCAGCTATTTGGGAAATAATTGTCAACAATAAGGTCATCATGCTTAATTTTAAAATTTTTTCCTAATTTTTTTAATGAAAGCATTTGAATGTAATATGCTATAAGAAATCTAACATAATGAGTGCCGGTTTTAGTAATTGTAGCTAATATTAAAATTTCCTGTCTTCTCAACCCAGCAACTAATAACTGTAATCTAAATAACACACCTGAAAGAAAATCGCTTGGAAGTATGATTAAAAGGATTCTTGATATAACTCGCCGAATTATGTTCATTTTAAATTAGTCTAAAATAAAATTTTCAATTTCTATATTTTGTTCTCTGAAGCGTTTTTTCCAATATTCGAAGTCTCCAGAAGTATAGAAATTTTTCCATTGACCAATCTTGCCACTTGAAATAAAGCTTCCTTTTAGGTCCTTTGCATCTGGATTCACTTCACCACCCTCTTTTTCAGCTGTCTTAACTTTCTTAATTGAAGAGAGTTTCACTGACTTTTCAATTAGCCTATCAACAGGCTCATTTCCAAGCCATGTAAGAATAGACTTTAAATAAAATTCAGGTTCTTGTATAAGATTTTCATAAGAAATCCTAAGAATCCTAAATCTTCCTGACTTGGAAGCATTTTTATAACTGTTATACATATTACAATAATTTGTAAATTTAAGCTCAAGCACCTCGCTAGGATTTTTACATCTGTTTGGAAGGTCAGCCCTTTTTTTATGTTTATAATTAAAAAGTGATACAGAGTAATCTAAAGGGTTTCTATATAAGTGTAGAATTTGAGAGTTTTGCCAGAAAATTTCTTGAAATATCGAATGAGATCTTGTGATGTCATCCAAGTTAATATTTTTTATAAGGTTGTTAGGGCTATGAGGCATTTTTTCTACTAGGGGCCCGAGAGGAAGTTTGTTATAAGACATATAGTGTAAATGCCAATTGTTTGGAAGCATTTGATTCATTTCCTTTGGTCCAATTGGATTTTTTGATCCAGAAACAAGATTTATATAATTCGAAAGTAGTAGCATTGCATAATGGGTCCCAGATCTAGCAATAGTCCCAATTACAAGCAATCTGTCTAAAGAAACCATATTTTTTTTCAAATGATTTTTATAAAAGAATTCATATACAAGCTTTCTAACTGAATGCTCTATGAATTTTCCTCCTGGAGTAATCTTTCCAATATCTCTTATTTTCTGATTAATATTCATTAAATTTTTATGAAAATATAAATTTATAAAAAAGTAAAATACCAAAAATGCCTATAAAAATATTTACGACCTTTTTGAATTCATTACCTCTAATATTTCTAAATAAATATGAGCCTAAAAAGAATGAAATAATTGGTATAAGCACATTATTTAATTTCATTAATTCAAAAGTTCCTCTGAAATCAATTATTACGAGAGTTATAGCTTGAAATGTTGCCATTATTCCATACGTAAAAGCTACATTACTTCTTATAAGTATCTTATTTTTAAGAGAATTACTAAAAAACCATAGCAAAAGAGCTCCGCCTTGATTTGTTATGCCATGAAGTAAGCCTATAAATGAAAGAATGATGTTCTTATTATTTGCGAAGTTTTGAGAAATTATATGTGGAGAAAATAGATTAAATATAAAAGTTATTAATAAGGTAATTGAAATTATTAGTATAGAAATACTCTGGATTTTCTCGACTGCAAAATATGTACCAAGAATTATAAAAAATACTAAAAAAATTAAAGATTTAATATCAAAATTGATATCTCTATTTTGAATAATTGTTAATAAAGAAATTATTATTGAAATGGGAAGAAGTAAAACTAATGTCTCAAAAAAGGAATAGCCAATTAATAAAAAAATTGGGGTTCCAAAAAGTAATACTCCAACACCTATAACAGACTGAATAATACTTATAATTATTAATATAAATAATTCCATCAATTAATTGTCCCTATAGGATCTACCAACCCTCTCTATTAAAAAGCGGTTTACCAGTATATTCAGTGACACTAAAGTGAAGCTTGTTATCAATATTTATATTATCTTTTAAAATACATAGTCCTCTTGTTCCTAAATCTAATGTTAAAGAAAAATCATCATCCTTTAAAATCTTCAGCCAAGCATTATTCATTCCCTCCGACCAATAAATATCATCAAATAATATTCCTCCGCCTTTTTTAACTACTTTTTTTAGTTTTTGTGCATAGTGCAAAGTAGCTTTTTCTTCATGTTGGCCATCGACAAATGCCAAATCAAATTTCTTTCCCTCTCCAATTAAGGAGTCAATGGACTCATCAAACATACTGTTGTCGACAAAGAAATTTTGGCTTATTTCTGAAAGATTTGATCTGGCAATGTCGCACAGCTCAGAGGATCCCTCAATTGTATGAAGATATGGATTATTTTTTGAACTTAGAAAATAACAACCCGACAAACCAGTATTTGTTCCAAGTTCCAAAATTGAACTTGCTTTAATTGATTCAATTATTTTCTTTAGTTGAATTCCATTTTCAATGCCTGTTCCGGTTCTAGCAAATCCTCCCTTTACACTTTCCACAAACTTTCCCGGAATGACTGATCCATCATCAGCAAAGAGCTTTGATCCACTTCGGGGTGATGCAAAGGTTGCAACATTTTTTTCCTTGTAATTTCTTGCCACTTCATTCCTAAGAAGCTCTACTTTCTTACCAAGTGTTTTGTCCGCTCTAGACAATTTTTTATTGAAAGAAAAATGTAATAAGTCTATGAGATTTGAAGGGATATCTTTAGCTACCTTTTCCTTAAAAACAGATTTATTAAATAGTTTATTTTTTCTTATAGTTATCTTATTAATTATTTTCCTAGTAAGGTACATCAGATTCATTTCTTTTCTCCCAAGATAAATTCATGAATTTAACAAGATTTTTTTCTTTCCAGCTTGTTAATAATATTAAAATATCAAAAAAATTCGCATTCAAATCTCTAGCTATCTCAGATATCAGTTTAGGCTTTCTGAGTTGCCACACAATCTTTTCTTGTAAATCATACAGATCTCTATGAGTTTTAGGACTAAAAAAAAGATCATGTTTCGATAACATAGGCAGGCCGTCAAATTGTCTTTCGACTATTACATCTTTTTCAATAATTGATATAAATACTTGTAAGAAGCAAATAGCCTTTTTTAAGCTTTCAAGATCAGAGTTTGCTATGTTGTCTTCTGAAGTATGGTAATTCATATAGGGATGATTTTGATATTCTCTTCCTAACGCCCTAGTAACACTTGCAGAAGGAATATCTATACCCGGAGCACCAAAGACTTTTTCATCATTTCTTATTACGGATAGATATGGACTGAATCTTGCCCTATAGCTATTTGTCTTAGCTGCGAGCTTTAAATATAAATTTACTAAATCATCTTCATTTTCACTCATTTGAATGTGAAGAGGAGCATCAAGTGCAAGCATTTCAGTAAATATTGACATAACTCCATTTTTAAAATTATCTTTGATTGAACAATAGGCATGAGATCCAATTGTCTCAGGTAAAAATAGAAACTTATAATTATAAAAATTAGTTTTAGAATATTTTTTTAACCATTTAGCGAGATAAACATTTACCAAGACGCCAACAAGACCATCATTAAATTGAGCTGGATGACATAAGTGAGATAAAAAAAACATTTCAAATTTTGATGAACCGTTATGGATATGTTCAGCAACTTTAAGGGAGCCATTATAAGTTTCACTATTAATTTCAACTAAATATTTGGTGTCATCATAAATCTTCGATAATTCATCTTTAGTTAATGAAACTGCCCAGCCCTCTGAATAATAAATGTATCCATGCGAAATAGAGTTTGGAACTTTTGAAGATGTTAAGACATTTTTTTTTAATTCTTTACCTAAAATTTCTCCACAAAAAGCATCCGAATGTGAAGCAACTCTTAAAGGGCTATCTAATGAAGCAATGATTTCGTTTGTATCAAGATTTTTTATTGAAAAAGATTCACATTTCCAGCTATGTGGAACTTCCCAATCGAGAATCTTTGAACCAGTTTTAAACTCATAAATATTACAATCTATTTCATTTCCAAGATCTTCAAATGCATGATCTATTCCTTCTCCTGTTACACTTTTTTGATAAGGAAAAATTTTTTCTGCGAAACTTAGAGCTTCATTAAATAGCTGTTCATCTAATAAATTATAGTAAGAATCATCCATTTGCTCACATCTCCTCAAGAAACTCAGTTAATTGACCATTGAGATAAGCAAAAAAAGTATGTCCACCACCAAAAAGTTCAACTGGTGCAGGCATTGATTTTCTTACGATACGCTTTTCAAATTTTTTAAGAACTTCAGCATAATTTTTTGTTTGATAACAAATATGATTTATGACTTCGCCTCTTCTTAGAGAGTTATAAGCTGGAGAGTCCTCTGTAGTTGGACATATTAATTCTAAGTCAGGATCTGTGATTATAGGACTCTTTAACATAACAATATCTACTAGTTGATTTTTAACAAAAATTCTTTTTACTTTTACGGAGTATCCAAAATTTTCACAGTAATATTGCGTACTTTTTTCTAGGGACTTTACTACATACCCTATATGATTTATTTTCATGGATGTAAGAACCTTAATCTCTTGGTTGCCTTATTTATGTCATCTGGTAGCTCAATATTCACAAGTGAATCTGAACAACCAACGATACTTGATTGATTTATTTCCTCTGTAAGCAATAATCCCGCGTTAATAAAGGATTTTGCATTAATATTCTTAGCAATTGAAGCATTTGCGGAAATAAATGAACTTTCATTAATTCTTACACTTCCTTTTAAAACGCATCCCGCTGAAATAAAGCAACTATCAGTAATTTCTACCTCTCTACTAATTATACTATTAAATAAAATTATATTATTTTTTCCAATTTTAGCATCGCTGTCTAAAACTACATTAGGTCCAATATATGTTCCAATGCCAATTGTTGCTGTTGGTGAAATAACTGCTGAAGAATCAATAATAGAAATCAAATCAATATTTAGTTCTTTTCTTATCTTGTTTATATAATCTTCTCTGTCAAAAATATTATGCGGTTTAAAGAAAGCAAATATCATTTTGTCATTTTTTTGCTTAATTTTTTTAAGTTTTTCCAAAGAAATAACATTTTTACCATAAAAACTACTATTAACTTTCTTGCTATCATTATCCACAAAATATATTTCTAAGAAATCAAGCATGCTGCGATCAATAGAATCACATATAGATTTTCCAATTCCGCTACAGCCAAATATGTAAAGATTTTTTTTCAATTGATGCTTCCCTCATAATTTCAAAGATTTTCCAAATACATGTCTTACCATTATCTAATAATGGAAGGGGTCCATGCAAAAGAAAGATCTCAAAAGGTTTGTTCTCCAAGATGTTAGTTAAATTAGACTTTTCATCTATTACTCCACTTAATTCCCACTGAGTCTGAATATCTACAAAATTATCTGAATGAAGACCAATGAGTATTTTTTCAGTCCTTCCTATATTTGAACATATGAAAGATTCTTTTATGGAATCAAAATCTCTAAAAAAGTTTTGTATGCTAGCACTTGAAATTCTTGAGCCGCCAATCTTTATGAAATTTTTATTTCGATCGGAGACGTATAAAAAACCATCTACAAGATTCCCAACATCTCCCGTCGAGTAATATTTTTCACCATTTATTTCAATTGGTTTAATTAGTTCATTTATATTTTTACATGTTGAAGGAGAGCTCAAAAAAATTTCTCCTAAACCTGATTCATTTTCTTCAGATTTTATGAAAGTTTTGATACCACGAAGTGGTTTGCCAACACAGAACTCCTGATTATCAATTTTTTCATCTAACTTATATTGTGAAATCCTTCCACCAAATTCTGTTTGACCATACATTACCCAAAAATCTATATTTGGAATTGATGAAATAATTTTTTTCTTCGTATCTAGGCGAAGTCTCCCCCCGGCCTGTGTTAATGATGATAATTTGCTTTTTTGCAGTTTAGCTGCCCCCCATTTAGAGAGGACATTATAGGTATATGGAACTCCAGAAAAGACTGTTATATCTCTTTCTATAAGCTCATCAAAAAACGAATTAGGATTTTTAATATTATTTCTTGGTATTACTAAGCAACCACCCGATAAAATTGAGGTTGTTATTATGGAAAGGCCATAAATATAATTAACTGGCATGTAAAAAAATTGCCTTGAACTTGGCATTAAGTTAAGAAGTTCTGAAACTGTTTCAGCCTGATAGATTAAGTCATTTTCCTCTAATAAAACAGTCTTTGGATTTCCACTTGTTCCTGAAGTAGTTAACTCTAACTCAAATGAATTTTTACTTATTTTCTTAGTTTTGGTTAAAAATTCTATGCCTAAAGCAAAATTATTCTCATGATTGGGAAAAGCATTTTCTGATAAAAGGGATATGCTCTTTGAAATAATTTTTTTAATTTCTTCGTTATGAATAGATGAAACATCCTGAATATTTGATACGAATTTAATTTTTATTCTTGAATACAATCCGAGAATTGAAGAATATAAGTTTTCAAAATTTGCTTCGCTTCCGATAATAAGTTTTTTAACTCCTAATAATTTTAAACTCTTTGTATCTTTTTGAAGGGATTCAATAAGTGATCCAGCAGAAATAATTTCTTCATTTTGGAGTTCTATTAATGGGCTGTCACGATCTAAGTTATCGAGCGCACTCTGAAAACTCATTTACATTGCTCTCAAGAAATCAATTATTTTTTTTACACTATCTAAATTTTCCATCTCATCAATAGATAGGTCTAAATCATACTCATCTTCTAGCTCTGTCATTATTGAGAGGTGAGCGAGTGAATCCCAGCCAGCAGTACTTCCGAGATAATAATCATCAATATTTGAAGAAATTTCATCAGGATTAATTTTAATAATATTTGCAATGATGCTTATAATTTTATTTTGCATAGTCACTCCTCAACTAATATTAATTTATTTTCTCTCAATATTGGTAAGCCATACTGTATAAATTCTTTAATTTTAAATAGCCTAAGCTCTCTTCCAAATAACTCAATACTGTTAGAAAGATCTGAATAAAATCCTGATCTTATGGGATCAGGTATTATTTTTTTTATGTCCATATTTCGTGCATAAAAATAAGTATGTGAATGATAGCTGAAATCTTTATCAATAATAAGACCTTCGAACCTTTTAAGGGTTCTGTAAGGAACAGTTACCTGTTCTTCAAGAAAATGTATTGGAGATAATATATCGGTACCAAGCTGTAGGATTTTTCCATTATCTCTAGACAGCTGATCAATTATTGAGCCTTCTCCATATGAAGAATTAGACCAATTATCTATATATTTTGAGGAGTCTTCACCAATTAGATAATAGGAAGTCATACCGTCTGGAACTCTTTTAACTGAAAGAAATTCACTAAATAAATTAGTTAAAGATCCGATATTAGATTTACTATGCGTAATATCAAAATTTTCTGGGAATGAAAATGTAAAACTTGGAGTGCAAATCAAGCCATGTGGACCAACTATATCTTTAATTAATGTTAAAAGGCCGCTTCCATTGCCTTCTAATCTCCCAAAAACTCTAAGATCAGCATGAATAAGTACCTTATCGCCCGTCTTTAGACCTAAATCTCTGAGATAAGTTTCTACTTCTTGTAAACTTGTTTTAATCATTATGATACTGTTTCAAGAATAAATCTTGGTTTTTCAATATTTAAGATTTCCCAATAATGGCTATTTACTAAATCAAAACCTTCGGTGAGATTCTTAATAGTATCAAGATGTTCTCGTTCATCAATAACAAGCTGTAAATCACTTTGATTTTGCATCTGCTTAATCGATAAAAACATGTCCGTTTCATCACCATCATAGATATGCTTAGTAACATGTTCTAAATATTCATCATTAATTTTCTTTGAAATTGTCTCAAGGTAAAAATCTGATTGCGCTATCTCGACAGAAATTCCATATGGAAATGTTCTTTCAAAAATATTACTCACAAATATTGATGTTCCCATATTTTCAATAGCAAAGTTAATTAGGGTTGAATCTAAAAATGGTGAATCACAATTTAATCTTGCAAAATAATCAGTGTTAGTTTCATGAATGGCTTTTTTTGTTCTTTTTGTTAAGTCAAATGAGTCCCCTCTGATGTATCTTAAGCCAATTTCATTTGCATGATTGCATAAATCATCATCGACACTCCTCTCAGTTGTTAGTAAAAAACACTCATCAAAGTTACAAAGCTTTGCTCGATTGAATAAAATTGAAAGAAGAGAGTGATTTTTTATTTTGGAAAGATTTTTTCTTGGAAATCTAGATGAGTCTAATCTAGCAAAAATAAAAGCATTTATGTTTTTTTTGGACATATTGATATTTATGTTTTGTTCATTCTTTTTTCTTTCATTTCTGCATTCCAGAAATCATTGGCAGCATTCCAGTTAGAACTTACCTGAATTACTGAATTGGACTCAATACCTATAGCGCTATACTTTTTAATAGATTCTTTAAGCTTTAAGCCAATGAACTCATCTGGATCTGTGCATGTAAAATTTGTACTAGGGCGCACATATAGCAAATCGTCTTCTTGAATCTGATGACCAGGTTTAAGATCTTTATTAACATATACCCCTCTTCTAGCTCGAATTTTAGTGATGCTCTCACCATTCTGCATTTTGGGGTTATTCTCAACCCATTCCTCAGCTTTACTACATTCATTTATAGTTTGCACATACAATTCTAGCTCAAAAGGATCTTGAGCATGAGCATGATCAAATCCAGGTTGATTCTTATCATAGGTAAAATGCTTTTCAAATAAAGTTACGCCTTTAGAGCATGCTAAGATTGCTGATCTTAGATCATTTGTATGATCGGAATAGCCAACCTCAATATCAAATCTTTTTTGTAGCTCGCTTATTCTTGATATATTAGAATCTTTAAATGGGCAGGGATAAAGTGAAACACAGTGCATTAACTTTAGATCAATATTAGAGTTTGCTTTTATCGCGCAATTAACACTTTCAGCTATTTCATTCATAGAAGCCATTCCAGTGCTAATTAAAACATTATCAAAGTTATTGGAAACATCTCTTATAAGTTTATGGTTTGTTAAATCAGTCGAAGCAATTTTTACATAAGTACATCCAAGTTCTTTTAAAAGAGAAACTCCCCTTGAGCAAAAAACAGATGCAGAAATATCTAGATCTCTTTTCTTTGAGTAACTCCATATTTTGTTCCAATCATCATCAGAAAATTCTTCTTTTTTACGCTTTCGATGAACATCGCTTTTAATATAACCATCATTTAGATTATATTCTGGTAAATATAAACCATCAGCATATATGAACTGAAACTTTATAGAGTTTGCATTTGCTTTTTTTGCAATATCAATTAAATCAAATGCTTTATCAATGCTTCCATTATGATTACTGCCCGCTTCTGCGATAATAAAATTTTCCATTCTTATATTCCTAAATCTTCAAGTTTTTTTAGTATTGTTTCAAAGAGGTAATCTTGTTTTAACCAATACTGTTTATCAATTAAGTTTTTACGCATTATTTGTAGCTGATCTTTATTAGAAAGAATATCATTTATATCAGAATAATTAAGTCTCTCTATAGAAAACGCAAAACAAAGATTCTTCTCATAAAAGAATGAATTTTTTTTCCATGCTCCATTTCTATAAAGAGAAATAACGGGAATACCCTGAGCCATGGCTTCAAATATCATCAATCCATCTCCAGTAATAAGACAATCAATATCATGAAAAGTATCCCATAACTCTTCTACATCTTTTTGTTTGTAGCAAATTTTTTGATTAAAGAAATACTTTTCTTCTATGTTGTCTACGAAAGCTGTTATAGAACATACATTTTCATTTTTGGTACATTCATGTAACAAACCATCCAAATCTATATATGTTGATGATCCAGAAATACATATTCCAACTTTTATATTTTCACATTTAATATTTTCTTTAAATTTTAAATTATTTGTTGTTGAAAAAGAGAAATTTGGATCATATATGATCTCTTGTTTTTCAAGAATCAGTTTTATTTCTTTGTCAGGCTGCATTCTAGTAAAAATATGACTTGGTAAATCATAGTCATCAAAGACTGGCGAAATCAAAAATCTATATTTATATCTCTTAATTTTATTTAAGAGATTTGGATCAATTGAAGTTGCATCTATTATAACTATCTCGCCAGATTCCTCTTTTGACGATAAGGAGATATTTTCATTTTTTATGACTTGTCTAGCTTCTGGACTAATTTCTCCACAAAAACTAACTAAATATCCAGAAGATTTAAATTTTTTTGCAAGATTTAATGATCTTTTTAGGTGACCTAAACCGCTCCCTTTAAAAGATTGAATATAAAAGATGACTTTTTGATTCATTAACTTTTACATTCAGTAACATAACTCTCAACATGATTTTTAAATTCTTTAAATAGAGTTCTTTGTTTTTGCGATATTTCATCCCAAAGAGCTTCCTTCGCCGTATCTGTTTTTGATCTGTAGCCGCCATCAGAAATCATTTTTGATACTTCCTCTTGTACTTTAATTTTATTATTCATAATTTGAATTGAGTTTTCTAAAATATCAAAGTCTTTGCATATACTTTCAGCTCTTTCATCGTAAGTTATATTCACAACAGGTGTTCCAAATGAGACCGCAGGTAAAGTTGCATGCAGTCTATAACTTATAATTATTGAGGCATGTTTAATAAGAGCTAAGTACTGATAAACATCATTAGTATAAATAGGATCAACTTTCAGTGATCCTTTGAATTGGACAGCAAAATCTAGGTCTCTTGAGTCATTACATAAAACTCTTATTCGGCTATGTCCATTTTTTCTCAAGTCATTTATAGCAGATGCTATATCAGACTGAATTGAGCTTTGTTTTGAAATAGGTAAATTCATCAAACTAGGTGTTCTTATAGAAATTAATGCACCGACATGCTCATTTTCAGGCAAATTAGGCAAAAGATGCTCATAGCTTGATAAATTTATTGTTGGACAATATCCCAAAGTATCCTCACAACCTAAATCTTTGATATATTTATGAGTTGCACTATCTCTTGAAGCAGAAATTATTGATTTTTCTACTAGTTTTTTAAGCTTTTCATCAGGGATAACATCAGTTCTCTCCTCAAATTTACCATTTCTTCCATATATTCGACCACGTGAATTAGAAAAAAGCATTAATGGTGCCTTCAGGTGTTTTAAAGCTTCGTGGTTAATATCAATCTCATCATTTTCATAAAGATTTCCTCCTCCAACAATTACTCCATCTGCAAATCTGTTAATTTCATGAATGGTTTGCTTGCTAAGACCAGCCTTTGCTGTTGATTCATGCTTGGAAGTTGCAGGATAGTCGATTACAGTCACAAGCCTCCCAAAAGTGTCATAAAGCATGTTTTTTATTGCAAAGCTTATTGCAGTATTTCCTACATTGTGTCCAAATGGACGAATATTAGCTATTGTGTACATTTTTTTTACCTATTTTATAAAATAATTGTTCGGAGTATACCAAAATAATTTATTTAGGAATTTTTCCTCTTAAATTTTAGTGCGTCTTCACACATTCTGCTTAACGATGTTGATAAATTTATATTTAATAAATTTTTGGCTTTTTCATTTGAAGCCCAAACTTCTCCCAAATCTCCTGGCCTCCTTGATGAGATAGTATTTTTAACCTTCAGACCCGTTGTCTTTTCGAAAGTTTTAATAAGCTCAAATATTGTAAAATTTTTCCCAGTGCCTAAATTCAGGATTGTGAACGGCTCTAAGTTATCAATCTCTTGAAGTCCTTTTGTATGAGCTCTACTTAAATCGCAAACATGGATATAGTCCCTAATCCCAGTACCATCTCTGGTTTTGTAGTCATTTCCAAAGATTGTTAAGTAATTTTTTTTGCCTGTTGCAACATCAAGTATTATCGGCATAATATTATTTGCATTACCCAATGGAGATTCGCCAATAAGGCCTGAGGAATGAGCTCCTATTGGATTAAAGTATCTAAAAATCAAGCCCCTAGAATTTTGAGTAATATTTATCCAATCTTTTATGAGATTCTCAGCAATAAGTTTTGTTTTTCCATAGGGGTTTAATGGGCTAGTAGGATGATTCTCATCGCAGGGATTATATTTTGGCTTTCCGTATACGACAGCAGATGATGAAAAAATAATTTTTTTGCATCCCGAAGCGCTCATAGCATCTAAAATATTTTCAGTTCCTTTGACATTGATCATGTAATATTCATCGGGTTTAGAAATACTCTCTGAGACACTTTTTAATCCTGCAAAATGAATAATGCAATCAGGGCTAAAATCTTTACAAATACTTTTGATTTTATCTCTATCAGTAATATCATTTTGGAAAAATTGAATCTGTTTACCTGATAGTTTTTTTAAAGAATTTAGAACATTCTTTGTTGAGTTAGAGAGATTATCGATAATTGCTAATTCAAAATCCTTAGCAAGCAGATCTATGCACGTATGACTTCCTATGTATCCTAAACCTCCGGTAACCAATATTCTCATTTTGCCCCTTTTGATTAATTCTAATTATTCTCTTCTTTAGGATTGAAGAAATATCTTATTAAGACAAATAAGATTGCAAAGACAGAACCAAGAATTGTTCCAAGTATGCATATAAGAGCTCTGCTTGGTCTTGATTTTTCTTCAGGTACGAATGAAGAATCTAAAACTTCAAAAACATATGCTTGATTTGAGCTAGCCATCATTAAAACCTGTATTTGATTTTCAAGAAGATTTGAAATGGCATCTTTGATGGTTTGAATATTCACATAGGTAAATTGCTCCTCAAGAAAATCTATTGAACTTTGAGCATATACCTTATCTTGTTCACGCATGCTTTCATTTATGTTTAAGACAATAATATCTACCCATTGCTTTGCTATAAATGGAGACTCGTGATCAATAGATAATGAAACAAAGAATGTTGAAGCATTCTCTGATATTTTTAAAATATCTTTATATTTTTTGTATGCATCTTGCTTAGTTGGTATCGATTTTGTTTTTGAGCTTTGAAGCCAACCACCTTTATTTTCATCAAATATCTCGTCATCATAAATTAAAGTATTGCTTTCAGGTATCCATTTTTTTACGGCCATCATGTCTTCTAATCTTACATTTGGTAAAAAATATTTTGTAAAAAAATCAAATGATTTAATTCTTTCAATTGCTTCTTGAGTTTTAGAAACTCCCTCATTTGGCAAGTTGAATCCGCCTATGCTGGCTAAAGAAGATAAGCTTCCCATATTTGAGGTTATGGAATTTTCATTTTTTGATGGCGCAAGCAGGGTTTTAGATGTATAAATATTAGGCAGTGATAATGCATAAATAATAGAAATTAAAGCAAAAATAGACACGGTAAGAGTAATAAATATTTTTTTATCCCAAAGCAAGGAAAGAATACTTTTTATGTCAATAGTTGATATAAAATCGCTTTGGTTCATAAAACAATTATATTTTCATTCTCTTTTAATACACAAGTCTATCTTCAAATATTTTAGATGGTGCCCGAGGCCGGACTTGAACCGGCACGCTATTTCTAGCGAGGGATTTTAAATCCCTTGTGTCTACCAATTCCACCACCCGGGCAAAAAAGCGTATCCCCTAAAATGTTATATTTTGCTCAATCTCTCTTTCTGTCTGGTTATTATACTTACCTCTAATTTTATTGTTAGCATCAATAGCGCTTTTAAGGACTTTTAGTTCAGCATTCATTTGTTGTGAGAATAATAAAAAAGCCTTTGAATCTTTTGGTAGGCATGCTCCACCAAAACCATATCTTCCATCATGGCCTGGAACTTGCATATGTGAATTACCTATTCTTTTATCCATTGATAAGATTTTAATAAAATTTTCCCAGTTATCTGAGCTCTCAGATTTGCTAAATAGAGAATGAAGCTCATTAAAGAAAGATACCTTTGTAGCCAAAAATGAGTTAATGGTATATTTAACCAAAGAAGCAGTTATATGATCAGTAAAAAAATGATTTTGCGAAAGACATTTTGTATGAAGAGAGTAAAAATCACTCAGGAATTTACAAGCTTTTTCATTGCCACCAAAAACTATTAATGGGGAGTTAATAAAGTCATCATCGGCATGTTTTTCTCTAAGAAATTCTGGATTGTAAACAAGGTTATTAGATAGACCAGATAAGTTTTTAATATTATTTGGCAGAATGGTACTTTTAATAACAACTAAAGATTCTAAATTAAGTTTTTCAAGCTTCTCTAAAACACCCTCGACTAAGGATATATCTTGATTAGAATCCTTGCTCATCGGAGTAGGAACACAAATAAAGGTTATATCCGGTCTAAAATCACTCAAGTCTGAAATATTTGTATTAAGTTTTGGATCAATTTTTATAAGCTCGACAGTGCTTTTCAATCCATTAGCGAGAGCTTTTCCTACAAAACCATACCCCACAATTGCAACTCTCATTTTTATTTTAATTCTCCGCTATCTCTCATTTTTTTTCTTATTTTGGTTGCTGAAATTGAAGTAATGCTTTCATTAAATATTTCTTCTTCGAATACATATCCAACTCCCCTTCCATAGGTAATGTTAATAATATTTGGAACAAGCATTATTTCATACTCTTTTCCTCTGAGATATCCATCAAGCCTCAAACCTTCCTCAATATTTTTGCAAACTTCAGACCAATCAAATGGATTATCATCTTGCCCGGCTCCACCAGATGCATTATTTACATCTCTAACTTGAATTATTACCTGACCAGTTTTTGCAATACACCTTTTAAATAATTCTTGGTGGCCTGCATGCCAAGGCTGCCATCTCCCCAACATTTGAACTGTAGGTTTTTTCCAATCAAACATAATTTTTCTTTATATCATGGGCAATATTAATATGATTTTTATCATTCCATTCAGTAATGTGAAAATCTACTTTTTCTGGTTTTTGAAAGATCTTATTTGTATCTTCAAATCTCCCCTCGGCAATTGTGTCCATCCATATGGTAATATCTGCATCAAAATTGCTTCGCGTTTCAGTAGTTGGGCAAACAAAATCACATATCACGAACCTTCCCTCATTTTTTTCAAAATCAGCAAAGCTTCTCATCCTATTAGATTGCCTTTTTCTACCTTGACTAGAAAAATCCCAGTCATTAGCCATGTCTCTGACTTTATCTGCATTGTACCAAGCTGCATTGAGTAGAGGCTGAAGCCTTTCAGTTAAATAAGTTTTACCGCTCCCTGGTAATCCCATTACAAGTATTTTCATCAAGCAAATCCCTAAAAAAGATGTGTATTATATACATACATAAAAAATATAGAAACTTAAATTTGGAGGCTGAGGCCGGAATCGAACCGGCGTACACGGATTTGCAGTCCGCTGCATGACCACTCTGCCACCCAGCCATTCATGAAAATTATATACCCAATTTAACTAAATCTTTTTGATTGATAGCGCCAACTAGTGAATCATTTTCCATAACGGGGAGACATCCAATTTTTTTTTCAGCCATAATATTTAGACATTCTGAAGCAAGTGTATCTTTATGGACTTTTATGAAATTTTTACTCATAAAATCTTGAGCTGTCATATCAAAAAAGTAATTTGATTTATCGATTGCTCTTCTTATATCTCCATCAGTAATTATTCCAATTACTTTCATATTTTCTGAAAAAACAAAAGCAACCCCAATGCCTTTCTCCGAAATAATCTTAATGATATCTTTTGATAAATCATCATGCTTAACTATTGGTAAATCATCTCCATATAGCATCACATCTTCAGCTGAAAGAAGTAATCTTTTACCTAAAGTTCCCCCAGGATGAGACTTTGCAAAATCTTCAGGTTTAAAATCTTTTTTATTCATTAACGAGATTGCCAAAGCATCTCCCCAAACAAGAGTTGCTGTAGCGCTTGAAGTTGGAGCAAGATCAAGGGGGCAAGCTTCTTTTTCAACTTTTATTAATTGATG
>MDTA01149279.1_pt1 | contig 36812 bp, 36 predicted proteins | sample 811151 | NCBI WGS metagenome assembly MDTA01 (sample SAMN05326648, study PRJNA326480) | marine metagenome | isolation source: seawater | place: Indian Ocean: South | collected 2010
CTGCAAGTTTCTGCGACGATTGATAATCTTCTTTTAGAAGTCAACACACCCACTCTTGTAATTGATGAGGAAAGCAATCCCATTGTGTTGGAGAGTGGGACAGGGACAACTGGTAAGTTTGTTGTGGGAGAGACAATCACTGGTGGAACCTCTAAAGCAACTGCTGAAGTTCTTGTTGATGATCTTGGAAACACAACAACACCCAGATTGTTCATCACTTCACAACAACAGTTTATCACAGGAGAAACAATCACCGGCGGAACCTCTAGTGCAACTGGAACAGTGACGAGGTATCGGGCAAGTCCTGTACAAAATATTCAACAACTTCTTGCATATGCTGATATTGACAATACTATCTTTGATTTCATTGAGCAGTTTCGTAAATCATTTATGAATGCAATCCCTAGCAGTCTTGCTACAGGATTAGATAAAAGAAATCTTACGAAGAATATCGCAGAACTATATCGTAGAAAGGGAACACAAGAGGGTGCAAAACTATTCCTTCGTATTCTTTTGGATGAGGATGCTGAGATTTTCTATCCTAACACTAGAATGCTTCGTGTGTCTGACGGTGATTGGGATAAACCTACCATCATGCGTGTCACACCAATCGGTTCTCCAACCTCAAGTGAAATAGTAGGTCAAAAAATTACAGGACAAACTTCTGGTGCGACAGCGTTAGTTCAAGGGGTTGCTCAGTTTGTTGACCCATCAGATGGGTCAATCATTGATGAGTTAGATTTAAATCAAATTGATGGCACTTTTGAGAGAAATGAGATTATAAGTGTAGTATCATCTGTACAGGATGTTGAGTTTACTTTTACTGTCAGACAGATTGTCTCTACTATGTCAGTCACTAATGGAGGTATTCTTCATAATGTTGCTGATGCTATTGATATAGATACATCTACTTCAATAGGCAGTGGGGATGTTGAAGCTAAGGTTGAAAAGATAGGTCGAGGTTCAGTTAGTGGAGTATCTGTTGATGACGGTGGAACAAACTATGAGATTGGGGATGTTCTAACATTCACTGACAACTCTGATGAGGCAGGTCTTGTTGATGCTGCAACTGGTTTTGTTAGTGTTATTCATGGTTCAATCATAACAGAGGACAATGACACATTAGTTCAAGAAGAGGGAACAGACAGAGAGGTTGAACTTCTTAGTTTGGTCCAAGAGGATGGTGGAGAACTTTTCTTTGAGTCTGGTAATGCTGCGTCATACACAGACGGTATAAACACAGAGGCAGTTCTTGGTGATAGAATTCAATGTCAGGAAGCGATTGGCGAAATTAGAATTGATGTAATTAAAAGAGACGATGATTCATTTATATTAGAATCTGGTTCGGGTGATATAACAAAAGTATTTTTACAGGATGGTGGAATTGGTTACTCAAAACTTCCTACGGTTACAGTTACCTCCAAATTTGGAACAGGTACAAAACTTCTAGCAACCACACAGACGATAGGTGCAGTTGAGAGCGTAGAGGTAACTAACTTTGGGATGGATTATGACGAAGCACCAACAGCAGAGTTTCGTGCAAACTTCGTTATCAAAGATATAACAGGGACTTTCTCTGCTGGCTCTGCTCTAACAACTCATGATGGAACGGTTCGTTCATTTGAGAGTGGAACTCAAATTCTTGAAACTTCTATCGAAGATAAAGTTGGGATTGGTAGTGAGGACAATGACGAAGAGCAAATACGATTGGAGGACGCCTCAGCTCCAGAGCAATTATTATTTGTGGGTTCAAGTCTAATACTAGATGGTGATATTAGTTTTGGTGACAATCTTGTTGATGCTGATGGTAACAATATTGTCTTAGATGCTTTTGATGCCATGACTGATTACATCACTCTGGAAGATGCGACAGGCGGAGGCGAACTGATTATGGAGTTTGCAGAAGATCGTGCTTCTCAAATTCTTCTGGAGTCGGGTGATGGAACTTTTGGTGGTATAGGTCCATCTGGTAGCATACTCACTGAGGACGGTGATTACGTTGTTAATGAAGAAGAAATAACTTTACTCCTAGACCACCAACTTGATATCAATACACGTTATATTAAGTTTGTGCAAGAGAGTTCTGACCCTAGTGTTAAATTTGGTGTTGGTGATAATATTATTATTGATGATATTGAGTCAGGTGAGAATCTCGTTACAAGTGAAGGTAAAACAATAGTATTAAATGGAACAGATGCGAATGGCACTGATAATGGTGCGGAACCTGTCATCGTTCTTGAAGATAATAGTGGTCACCCAGTATTTGCTGTTGAAAACTTTGATGAAATTGTTTTCGATGGAACTAACTCATCTGGACTTGATGAAAACGACAATGTAATTTTAGAAAATGAAAATATAGATTTTGTAAATTCAACTATCTCAACTGCGACTGCTAGTGGCACAATTGTAAATGCAAACATTGCAAAAACAACTGTGGGTCTTGGACTTACTGCTGATAAACTTGGTAGTTATGGCACTAGTATTGAAAGTCTAATAGGTGAAGACCTTATTCGCATACAGGATTCCTTCTATTATCAACAGTTCTCATATGAGGTGCAAACTGCATCAGGTGCGGGTTCATATATTGACGAGCTTAAAAAAGCAGTTCATCCATCTGGGTTTGCCGTCTTTAGTAAAGTTAAGACGGCAACAAGAATCTATGCGGGTATCTCCACACCTACAGGCGCATCTCTAGGTGATGAGTATGTTGCAGATACGAATACGTTTAGTCCGATACTCGCGTCCACATTTGAGACTTTATTTGCTGAAGAAAATAAACGTAGACCTAAAGCATTTGGATTTGCAGCGGAACATGTTGAGTTAGAAACTGAAACTGGTATTGGTGTCATTCGCACTGAGACTGAGTTGGATGGAGTAAAACTCAGTTTAGAGGATGGAACTCTCACAGGTGAATATGATGTAAGGGTAGTCAGGACAATCACTGCGATTGTTCAATCAAATCCAAGTCGTATTGGAGATAGTGCAAATGGACTAACGTTCCTTAGTAATGTGAGACAAGAAAGTTTCTTAGGTGATACTCTTGCAGTTGAGGCAGGATTAGCGCTTGGTATTCAAAATATGGTTGGTGATATACTTCTTGATAATACCTCTGATATACTCTCTGATCAGGACGCTGGTGATAGAATACTTTTGGAAACTACTGATGACCATAATCTTGGTGAGGGCATTTCATTTAGTGATTATCTTGTTTTTAGAAATGATACTGTGGTTCAAGAGGACGGCGAAAATCTATTATTGGAAACTGGATTTAATTTAAAGATTGAGGATGAGGTGGCTGGACCACCTAGCATAAGTGAGTTATCTATCGCTGACGGACTTAACATTGCTGACGATGATTCGATAGTAAATATTTTGGACGAACAAAGTGACACTGGTTCGATTATGCAAGAGGATGAAACCACAGTTGCTACAACTCATGGAGATGAATTTTTACTAGAAGATGCAACCGCGTTACTACGTGGCGGTAAGTTATCAGTGGAAACTCAAACGATTGCACTTGAAGATAACACATCTATAGGTTCTATGCCTGTGGAAAACTTCACTGGTTCTACAAGAGTTCCAAGATTTAATAGACCCTCTGAAATTTACGTGAGTAGGATAGGTAGAGTTAAAGGTGAGGATGCTTTAGATGGTGGAGATATTCAGATACAGTTTGAAACTGACACAGTAGACTTGAGCGGTGTCAATATTGGTGGTAATAATATTCTTTTAGAAGAAGGCACAGAGCAAGCATTTCTTGAGAGTATTTATTTTGCTGGACTCTTCCAAGGATTTGATTCAACCGCTGAAGGATTTGATACTACAGAACACACATTTGATATGACTATACCACAGTAACTATTATAAATAAAGTAACAAGGAAAATAAAATGACAAAACAAGCAATTGGTCTAGGTTCTACTCCTGATGATGGTACTGGTGACACTATTCGTGTTGGTGGTGACAAGATAAATGATAACTTTAATGAGATATATACTCTTCTAGGTGATGGGAGTGACTTAACATCTGGGTTAAGTGCCACGGCATCTGTGGTTACTCTCGCTGCGCCTACTATCACGTCTGTCGCATCATTTGCTGCTGGTTCTGCTGGTGCGCCATCAATAACTAAAACAGGTGACACTGACTCAGGTATTTTCTTTAGTGCAGCAAACGAAGTCGCAATTACCACTGGTGGAACACAAAGATTAAAAGTTGATAACTCTGCTGTGACTCTTGCTGGTAATCTTGCTATTGCTAACGGGGGCACAATAGGTTCTGCCTCTGATGCGGATTCAATAACGATTGCTTCTGCTGGCGCGGTTACTTTTTCACAAACAAGTGTGCATAGTGCTAGTCTATCAGTTAAAAATGGTGCAACCTCTGCTGGGTTCATAGAATTTTTTGAGGACAGTGATAACGGAACAAACAAAGCAACTCTAATTGGTCCAGCATCGACAGCAGATGTAACTCTTACCTTGCCAGCGGCAACTGATACCGTAGCGGTAGTAGGAGATGTTATAGCATTGGGTATTGCTCTAGGGTAATAATATAAATACTCTCAGGACGGAGAAAAAATAAATGGCTAATACTTTTAAAGTTTTTACAATCGCAGATGTTGCTATAGACAGCGGCACTTTTAGTACGATATATACCTGTGCTACCTCTACCACTGGAATTGTTCTTGGTCTAAACATATGTAACAAAGATGCTTCTGACAGAGATGTTACAGTTAAACTAACAAGTAACACTGGGAGCAGAACAGGTTCAAACGATGCTAACAACGAGAACGTTACGCTACTCAATGAAGTTTCTGTTCCAGCAGACTCTACACTCGAAGTCTTTGGTGGTCAGAAACTTGTCGTGGAGGCAACTGATGTAATAACAATAGGTGCATCTGCCGGTAGTGTATTGGATGCTGCGCTAAGTGTGTTGGAGATAACCTAATGCCGTATATGGGTACTATACCATCCTCTGCTAATTTTATACATCTGGAGTCTTCACCTACTGCAAAAACGCCAGGTAAAGAGACTATCTGGATTCCTGTAGCGGGGATGAAACCTACGGTATCAAATGGATGCAGTATACATACAGAAGTAGAAACTCAATCTGGTCGTCCAGATATGCAAGTTCTAGACTTTGACGCAAGTTCCGATGAACATGCACAGTTTCAGATTGCATTCCCCAAGAGTTGGAATGAGGGTCAGATTTCGTATCAAGTATATTGGACTACAACCGCAACTGATACGGATGGTGTTGCATGGGGACTACAGGGTGTTGCAGTTTCAGATGATAACTCGATTGATGTTGCTTATGGTAGTATTGAATTGGTAACTGATGATGCGTTAGGTGCAGCCGAAGATTTATGTGTAACAGCAGAGAGTAGTGCGTTTACCATTGGTGGGAGTCCTGCCGTTGGTGACATTGTTTACTTTAGAATTTTTAGAGATGTCTCAGATTCTAATGATGACATGGCAGAGGATGCGAGACTTATTGGTGTAAAGATATTCTTTACTACAGATGCTGCGAATGATGCATAGGGGTAGGACATGACTTCTAATTTTGCAGCATATAGTAGTGGAGTATTGCAAGATTCCTTTAACAGAGTTGAAGCTTCCAATACATCAGCAGAGGCAACTGTCTCAACTGGACCCCTAATTGTTGCAGCTCATGGAGATTGGGTAACAGATGACAGCGATGTAACTGGGGGCACAGCAACCAATTGGTTTATGGCAACTCATTATAACAGTGGTGATTATGATATGAGCACCTATAGTTATAATACTACAACACATGCTTTGTCTGTAGAATCACATTTTGATTATGGAGGTGGTACAAGTATTAGTGGAGCCTGGAGTCAAACAGATGGTCTTTTTGGAGGATGGGGGCAACGAGTCAGAGGAGGAGGCGGTTATCCCAATGATTACCCATCTCTCGGAACGGTGCAAGCAATTAACAGCAACCTTGCTGGCGTAACCGACGGCGCAGACACACACACTCATGGCAGTGGACCATATGGTGGTATGAACAGAATTTCAGATGACATGTTGGTTTACGTAGGCTCATCAGGAAATGCTCAAGGAAACTATGGAGTAAAAACCACAGACGGGTCCAGTGCCACTAACGGTGGACAAAACAGTAACAGTCCTAATTACGGAGGTACAGGTAATTGGAATCCCACAGATGGTTCTTTTGCAGAGCCTCATTTAGTTTCTATAGGTCAAGGATTTTGTGCTATAGGAGGTAACGGAGGAAGCTACAGCAATCCTACCACCAACTACGATTATTTTTATATGTCCTTTGGGGGTAGCATAGATGGAAATACTGCTTTAGCTGATCCAGTAAGCACTTCTCTAGGAACTAACACAAGAGTTAATTTAGAGGTGATGAACTGGGACGGAAGTTCTGGAGGACAAACCAGAGCGTATCACGGTAATGTGCTTACATTACCATCTCATTCTGGAAGCTCAGAATCACCAGAATTATTTTGGACTGATTGGGGTAATGTTTTACTGCATTTAGATACTGCAAATCCTAGTAATTCAGTATGTTTTCCCATCACTTGGAGTGGCACAACACCCACAGCAGGATCAAGCGCTGTTTGGCCTGGTGGAGATCAAATTCCTTCTAATGAATTAGAACTTGGACAAACTATAAGAGGTGGTGGCGGCACAGGCAACAAATATGGTAGTGGACAGCATAGAACAAAATTAAACAGATACAGAACGCTAAGAAAGTATGAATCAGGAGGTTCTACTTATTTTGATTTTGTAGAATTTGAGTTTAACTATTCGGGAGGAGTATTATATCCCAGTGCATATACTACGGTTAAGAATGCTTGGAGTTATGCAAAGACTGATGTTTATCTAGGTGGTTTAATTTATCCAAAAAATAACACTGATGTATTCGTATTGTTTACAGGTGTAAGTTCATCAGATAACACTGCCCATGAATTTGTTTACTTTACAGGAGCATTTCCCGCATGAGTATAACCGCTGAGGAGGGTAGAGATTATTTACTTGCTGCAATTGAACGTGAGAAAGTAAATGGAAATGCTACAGGAATTTTACGTGTTGCAGATACTCTTCTGATAGAAATTCAAGTTGATCATCCTGATATGAAAATTAGTGAAATTGCAGATATTATTTTTCCCATAGTTGACGAGTTAAACAGTTAAACGGTATGACAACATATGAATTTACATTATGATAGCCTATTTGCCATCCCCATCATTCAGCGACTTGTTCCTGACATGGAAGACTTCAATGATAATTTAGTTGAAAATTTAGATTCTTGGATGGATAAAAATCCAAACGCAAAACCTGTGAACTGGTCCTGTGATTTATACTCTAGCGATATCACAAAAAACATACTTGAACATGAACTATTCAAAGATTTAAATCAACCTATAGTTACTCATGCTAACGAATTGTGCGAGATACTAGGGTATGATAATGTGAGATATAGACCTGTAATAGATGATTGCTGGTTAAACGTGTATGGGCAACAACATAATCAGGAGCTTCATAATCATCCTGGCAGTCACTTGAGTGGAGTTTATTATCCAACTGCTACAGAGGGAGACGGCGCTCTATTCTTTCGCACTCCTCTGTTTGGCACAAACTATGAGATGGTGCCTGTAAAAAAACAAAATAATACCAATACTGGTTATTACATCGTAGAAACAAAACCTAGCAAGATGGTTTTGTTTCCTAGTTACCTACTCCATTGTGTTACACCTAACAGGTCACTCAAAAGAATCTGTATAGCATTTAATATAAGTCTTAAAAAGATTTAGAATTATTGTTAACAGATTAGAAATTTGATATATAAGAGGTTATAAATAAGTATGTAACAAAAAATGGTATACGTCGAAGGAACAAGACATGACCGCAATCATAACAGAAAAATTTAGATTACATAATGCTACTCAGTTTTTCGAGTCATTCTCTGAGGCAGCAAAATCAACGTACTATATGTTAATTGGTAAGGCAACTCCATTTACATCAGCGACAAGTGGTGGAACCGACTCATCCCCACCAACTCCTGTTGATGATGTGTCTAGTGAGTTTTATATTTGGGACCAAACTATCGCGGGAAAAAACATTGCTTCGACTGACATATCACATGTCCTTCCTCGTAGAGATTGGGCTAACTCAACAACGTTTGATATGTATGATGACACGATTAGTTCATCTAACCCAACAACGTCCGGCGCAACAAACCTTTATGACTCAACCTTTTTCTTTAGGACTTCAGAGAATCGTGTATACAAAGTTCTCGACAATAATGGTGGGACCGCATATTCTGGTTCAGAACCAAGTTCAGAGTCTACCTCCCCGTTTGCCTCTGGTGGATACATTCTCAAGTACATGTATAAAATAACTGCATCTGAACAGACAAAGTTTTTGACAACTGACTTCATGCCTGTGTCTACAGACAGCACTGTGAGTACCGCCGCCGTTGATGGTAAGATTGAATCTCTGGTTGTTACAGGTGGGTCTGGATACACTAACGGGACTTACTATGCAGCAGTTTATGGTGATGGTGCAAGTGCGGGAACGTCCTCTGGTGCGGTTATAAGAATTACTGTTGCATCAAACGCTATACAGTCCTTTGGTCTTACTGCTGGAACTGATACGACAATCAACTCAGGTGGTTCTGGATACACATTTGGAACAGTTAATCTTGGAAGCGGGTTTACATTCTCTGATGCTTCACTGTCGTCTGCCTCTGCAATGGGTGGTTCTGGTGGTTCCATTCGTGTTGTCATTAGTCCGAAAGAAGGACACGGTGATGATGCGGTTGAAGAACTTGGTGGTCACTATGTTATGATGAACACATTGTTTATTGGTGCAGAGCGTGATGACCTTCTTACAGGAAACGATTTCCGTAACATTGCAATTGCAGTTGACCCAACAAACTTTGGAACATCAACGGTTGCAACAGATGCAACTATTCGTCAGACGTATGCACTCAAACTTGCGAGCAGTGGACTTAGTGGAACGTTTACGCCAGATGAAAAGATTACACAAACGTCAACAGGTGCGATTGGTAAAGTTGTAGAGTGGGATTCAAGTTTGCGTATTCTCTATTACCAACAGGAACGTTATGGTGACTTTGGTACTGTCGCGGCATCTGGTGCTTACATAGCGTTCAGTGGTGCAAACGCGGTGTCGGGTGCAGACTCCTCTGCGTCAGGAACACCTGATGCTGATGCAGATAGTGCGGTCACTCTTTCAAACGGACAAACAATTACATTTACAAATGGTTATGCAAATCCAGAACTGGAACCAGATAGTGGTAACATCATATACAACGAAAACAGGTCACCCATATCGCGGGCAACGGACCAAACAGAAGATATCAAAATTATAGTGGAATTCTAATATGGCTCAAAAAACTAATCTTAACGCTGCTCCTTACTACGACGATTTTGATGAGAGCGATAATTTTGTTCGCACATTATTTCGGCCAGGGTTTGCCATTCAGGCAAGAGAACTTACCCAACTACAAAGTCAGTTACAAAATCAGATTGAACAACATGGAGGTCATGTTTTTAAAGAGGGTGCAATGGTTGTGCCTGGCGCGTCTAACATAAAAGATTATTATTCTGTAAAACTTACATCCACGTTTAGTGGAGAAACAGTGGACCCATCAAAGTATTATAACGCAACAACACCAGTTACGATTACAGGCGCTACCACTGGTGTTCAAGCAGAGGTTATTGGATTTCAAGCAGCATCTACAACTGAACAACCAATTCTGTTTATTAACTATACAAGAGCAGGAACAGACAACTCCACAGCCGTTTTTGCCGATGGAGAAAATATTTCTGCTGATGTTGCAATCCAACATACAACCACAACTTACTCTGCAAATGTTGCATCTTCAACTTCATTTACTGCTACATCTACAGATGTAAAGAGTGCAACTGGCCCTGCCTCTAGAACTGGTTCTGCATATTTTGTTCGGCCAGGTGTATTTTACGTAAGAGGATTCTTTGTCTCTGTTACCGATCAGGTTATTACTCTTGACCCTTACGATAGAGATTTTAGTGGTTTTGTTGGTTTTGATATTACTGAAACTCTCGTTACACCCGAATCAGATACTTCACTTTTAGACAATGCACAAGGTTCAGCAAACTTTGCTGCAAAGGGCGCTCATCGTCTTAAAATAACTCTTACCCTTGCCAAGAAAACAACTGCATCTAATTCTAACTTTATTCAACTTGCACAAATAAAAAATGGAGCCGTTGTTGCACAGGGTAGAGAGACAGAGTACTCTATTCTTTCTGAAGAATTTGCTCGAAGAACTTTTGATGAGTCTGGCAACTATACAGTAAAACCATTTCAGTTTAAAGTTCAAGAGTGTGTTACTGTAAATGAAAACACTGGTCGGTTTACTCTTGGTGCCACTACAAATGATGGTGGCACAGCAAGCACAGATTTACTTTCTCTCAACGTATCGCCAGGAAGAGCATACGTAAATGGTTACGAGCTTGAGAAAAATGCTCCTACTATTAAAGACATTAATAAGGCAAGAGACTTTGAAACAAAGAACGGCGACATTTCTGTTTTTGATACTGGTAACTTTGCTCTAATAACAAACGTATATGGCACACCAGATATTTCAGAGGTTGCTAGTGAAGCAACACCATTTAAAGAGTTGCAGTTTTATGATACATTAACATCATCTAGAGGAACAGCGAATGGAACTTTGATTGGTGTTGGTCGTGCAAGGTCCATGCAGTTTAGTGCTGGTGTTGCAGGGTCTTCTTCATCAAACAATGCATCTGTATACAAATTGTATTTGTTTGACCTCAGACCATTTACCATTTTAACTTTAAGTGGCACACCAAGTCCTTTACTAACTTCCGTTCATGCTGACGGAGTTCAAGTGAAGGGTGTTACGAGTGGTGCCACTGGATTTGTATTTGGAGAAGGAACAAGTGGAACAAATGTTAACCTTACAAACGTTGTTGGTTCCTTTACGGTTGGTGAGAAAGTTACTACATCAGACTCCGCCGAAACTGATGACATATTAGAAGACTCTGGCACCACAGACCTTACAATTAGTAAGATAGCCAGTAAATCTTTTGGTGATTTCAGACAAGTCTTTATGAACGACCCAACAAATGCTGATGAGGACTTCACTGCTGACTTGGTTACAGAGGCAGAGACACAAGTTGACTTTGTTCTTCTTGAGGATAGTGCTAGTCGAAGTGAGGGTTCAATTGTTTTGGAGGAAGATAACTCAACAGTTGTATCTCTCGAAAGGGTTGAGAGTGCAAAACTTAAAGATGGAAATAAGAACATTGCGTTGTTTAAACCATCTCAGAAAGTTATTAAAACATTTCTGACAGCTACGAATAATGGTGTGAGTGATACATCCTTTACTATTCGCAGACAGTTTGTTGGCACAACGGATGCATCTGGTGTCGTATCCTTTACTGCTGGTACGGGTGAGACATTCAACGGATTTGCTGAGACAGATTACACTTTATCGGTTCTTGATATCGGTAGTGGTAGCACTCATGCAGATGGTGACATTGTAAGCATTAGTGGTAAACTTTCTGGAACTGGCACAAACCAAATAACGATTACTGATTCTCTTTTTAATGGTTCAAAAGTAAAACTCATTGCAACCACAACAAAAACTGCTGTCACTCAAAAGAGTAAAACTGTTAACTTAATGAAACAGGTAAAGGTCGTTGCTGGTGATACAGATGCGTATGGGACAAGACCGACTGACAAAGAAATTTCTCTGGGGAGGGCAGATGCATTCAAACTTGTTGCCGTATTTGACTCAGAGGCATCAGGTACGGATGCATCTGCACCAACTCTAACTCTAGGAACAATCACTGGAACATTTACCAGAGGTGAAAAGATCACAGGTTCATCTAGTGGTGCAACAGGAAGAATTATTGATATCACATCTCCAATGAGTTATGTCTTAACAAGCGCCTCTGACTTTACAACCTCAGACACAATAACTGGTGAGTCCTCAAGCGCGAGTGCCGCTGTTTCCGCTGTGGGTGATGGAAGTGTTGTTATTACATCTGACTTTGAATTAGATACAGGTCAGCGTGATAACTTCTATGATATATCTCGCATAGTAAGAAAAGGAAGTTCCCCCACTCCTCAAGGTCGTTTGTTAATTGTCTATGATTACATGGAGCATGGGGCAGGAGACCTCATGACTGTGGACTCTTATACGGATGTTGCAAACCAAATGGACTATGAAGACATTCCATCTTATACTGCTACAAAAATTGACCCAGATGACCCAGAACCAGTTGGTTTATTCCCGCTTGCTGATACGTTTGATTTCCGTCCAAGGGTTGCAGATATTACTGGTGCTAGTTCCACTCTTTCAGTTGTAGATGAAATTACAGGTAACTCCTTTGACTTTACCTCTAGAGTTTTTAGTGGCACTGGTTCTTCATATTCTAATTTTGGTAAACCAGGCTCTAACATTCAATCAGATTTTGAATATTATCTTCCCAAAAGAGCATCCATCTTTATTGATGATAGGGGTAACATTGTTGTATCGGAGGGTGCATCAAGTGAACAACCGCAACTTCCAACTCCAGTAGATAATGCGATGAAGCTTGCTGACCTACTTTTACCCGCCTTCACATTTAAACCTCAAGATGTTTCTCTTACTAGGGAAAGAACTCAAAGATTTACCATGCAAGATATTGGTAAAATTGAAAGAAGGGTTACAAATGTTGAGAGAGTTACCACACTTTCTTTACTTGAAAAAGACGCTCAGTCATTTGAGACTACGGATGCAAACGGACTAAACCGTTTTAAATCTGGTTTCATTGTTGACCCGTTTCGTGGTCATGATATAGGTGATGTAAAACATCCTGATTATAGAAATTCAATTGATATGACGGCGGGTGAACTAAGACCAGTTCATAAAACTAAGGGCATTGACCTTATTGAACAAGCAACAACTGACACTGCAAGAACCTCTGCTGGTTATCAAAAGACAGGTGACCTTCTCACTCTTCCATACACAGAGGAAACTATTACTGAGAATCCATTTGCAACGACTGTTGAAAGGGTGACACCATTTTTAACTGCCTCTTGGTTTGGTGAGGTCACTCTTGACCCAGACCAAGATTCTTGGTTTGAGACAGAGGTTGCTCCAGAACTTGTTATTAATGTTGAGGGAAACTTTGATGCAGTTGTAGAGGCAAATAGAAATCAACTTGGAACAGTTTGGAACTCTTGGCAAGATAACTGGGCTGGTAGACGATTTATGGTAAGAGAAGAATTTATAGGTGACGGTGGAGATGTTAATTTTAGAATGCGTAGAATGCAGACTGGCACAAGACGTGGAACTGGAACTCGCACATTTGTTGAAGAGGATATAGAAAGAGAGAGTCAGGGGTTTAGAACAATTTCTAGAGTTGCTATTCCTGTTGTTCGGGCAAGAAACATTAGATTTGACGCAACAGGAGTAAAACCTTTTCAGAGAATGTATGTTTTCTTTGATGGTGTAGACGTTAATGCATTTGTTACACCAGACTCAGATTCAACAACTGATGCAACACCAGTAACAGGAAGTCCTATAATTGTCAAGTCTAATAGTCAGTGTGGTGGTATATTTGCAATTCCAGACCCAAAAATTTCTGGAAACCCACAGTTTAACACTGGTGCTGTTCAGTTTAAACTAACTTCTAGTTCGACTAATGCTGCTCAACCTGATAGTCGAGCACAGGCAAATTACATTGCAGACGGAATTCTTGAAACTCGACAAGAAACCATTATTGCAACAAGAAATGGTAGACTCGCAACGGAAAGTGTTACAACTTCTCAAGCACTTACACGCGCAGTGCCTTTGGAATGGCAGGTTGCGATGGATCCTCTTGCACAAACATTTATAATTGCTGATGAAGACCAACAATTCAACCAAGATTTAAATGGTAGCGATACGGATGTTGGTAGATTTGCAACATCTATTGATTTGTTTTTCTCTGCTAAACATGAAACATTACCCGTAACAGTAGAAATCCGTAATGTGGTTAACGGTTACCCTGGCCCAAAACTTTTACCATTTAGTCGCGTGACAAAATTGCCCGCTGATGTTAATATTTCTGCTGATGGTAAGACCGCAACAAAATTTACTTTCCCATCTCCTGTTTATCTACAGTCTATGGCAGAGTATTGTTTTGTTGTGTCAAGTAACACGCCAGATTATATCATGTGGATTTCTGACTTAGGTGAAGAGGATTCGGATGGAAACCTTGTTTCTGAACAACCACACATTGGTGTTCTATTTAAAGGGCATAACAACCGTACTTGGGCACCCGCACCAACTCAAGATGCAAAGTTTACACTGCGCGGTGCAAAGTTTGATACGACTGCTGCTGGTGCCGTCACACTCACTAATGACACACTACCATCACTCACTCTTGGTAAGAACCCACTAGTGATGACACATAGTAATACTGAGTTAAAGGTTAATCATTTTGACCACCACATGTATGACACAACAAACAATGTTACGATTAGTGGGGTCAAATCAGGTGCAGAGACAACTCTTAATGGTAGTATTGGTTCTGCCTCTGATACAATCACATTAACAGATGGCACTAACTTTGATGATACCGCTGGTAAGTTTTCTAGAAATGCATCAAATGTTTACTTTATCAAAATTGGTGATGAGGTTATTTCATATACATCAATTTCGGGTAACACCATTACAGGGGCAACAAGAGCAGTTGAGGGAACTGCGGCATCACATGCAAGTGGTGCAACGGTAGAACTTTATATGTTACATAAAGTTCCTTTCACAGAAATCAATAAAACTCACACTGATGTTGCAAATATAGGGACAGACTATTACACAGTAACTCTATCAACCACACCAGATGTTGAAAGTGGTGGTGACTCCACGTTTGGTGGCAGCGTTGTTACGGCAACTGAAAATGCTCAGTATGATGTAAGTTCAACAGTTATCGGAACACTTATTACTCCTCAGACAAATATTATCTCTAAGATTAGACACACAACTGCGACAAGTGTTAGTGGTTCTCAAGATTCATTCTCACAAACTTCACTTACAAATGCTGAGACAATTCCTTTGAATGATAACTATTATTATGATAAGTGTTATATGATTGCGTCAGGTATTAATGAAACAGAGGAAATGGAGGGGAGTAAGTCTTTGATAATGCCATTGACATTATCCTCAACAAGTTCTCAAGTATCACCCGTAATTGATGTAAAGAGAATGACATTCTTCGCTGTCGCAAACAGAATTAATCAGATTGACTCATCTTCAGATGTGTATCCAACATCAATCTATGACCCAATGACAGCTCCAGAGGGTGACGACCACGATGCAATTTATCTGACAAAGAGTGCAGCACTAGAAACTCCAGCAACATCACTTAGAGTTCTTTTCGATGCAAATAGAGAAAGCACTGCTGATATTAAAGTTCTCTTCAAGATTTTAAGAACTGATGATGCGAGTGATTTTGATGAGTTAGATTTTCAGTTCTTCAACAATGATGGGTCAGAAGATGTCACTGTTGCTCCCTCACTTGGTATTGACCAATTTAATGAGTATCAATTTACAGCAGGGGTCACAGATGATGGTATCGGCACTCCATTAGATGAGTTCATCTCATTTCAGATCAAGATTGTGATGAGAGCAACAAACTCTGCGAGACCACCAAGAATTAAAGACCTTAGAGTTTTAGCACTGGCAACGTAAAATGAAAATTCAAGTTGAAGGACATAAAGATTTAGTTAGAGATGCAAGTTCCAACGCGATAGTGAACACGAATAAGTCTGCTTATCTTATGGCAAAAAAACGTGCAGATGAGGCACAAAGACAACGTGACCAACTTAGACAAACTACTAGGGAACTAAATAACTTAAAGTGTGAGATTCACGAAATAAAAACAATGCTAGTAAAACTGGTAGAGGATAAGTAAATGGCAGACGTAACCGCAACGACTTTATCTCTTAGTGATTCTCTTGAACAGTTTAGAGAACAGTTTAATAATCTACAAAGTGACGTAGGAGGTATTACCTTAACTTCTTTAGGTGGTGGTAACCAAATTGTCTTTGAGGGTTCAACATCAGATGAGCACGAAACAACTCTTAGTGTAGTTGACCCTACAGGAGACAGAACTGTTCTCCTACCAAACGCATCTACCACTTTGATTGGAACAGATACAACTGATACCTTAACAAATAAAACACTAACCTCTGCTGTCGTTGCCACATCTTTAGATTTAAATGGTTCTGAACTTATTCTTGATGTTGATGCAGATACTTCAATCACAGCAGACTCAGATGACCAAATTGACTTTAGAATTGGTGGTGCAGATTTAATTACATTTACGCCTGGTGCTATTGACCTTAAAAATGCGGGTTCAGTTTCTAATATTAAATTTTATTGTGAGAGTTCAAACGCTCACTATGCACAGCTACAATCTTCTGCTCACGCAGATTATTCTGGTAATGTTACAATCACACTACCAGTAACATCTACTACGTTAATAGGTGCATCAACGACGGATACACTTACCAACAAAACTATTAGTGGCAACTTACCATTTAGCACCGATGGTGCTCAAATTAATTTTGGTGCAAACTCAGAGATAACTCTTAAACACGTTCATGATACTGGGTTGACAATAACCAATACCATAAACGGCACCGATGATAGACCAGTGGTATTACAACTAAAATCTGAGGAAGACGCAATAGTTGCGGATGATGTTATTGCATCCATAGAGTTAGCAGCGGGTGACTCTGATGGCACTGATGGTGCAACTGTTGCTGCTGGTATTCACGCGATTGCAGAGGGAACTTTCTCTGCGAGTGCTAATGCGACTAAGTTAGTCTTTACTACGGGTGTATCGGAAACTGCTGCTGCAAGTGCTACCGCTAAGATGACACTGAGTTCTGCTGGTCTACTGACTATCGCAGACGACTTTGTGATTAAGGATGGTGGTACGATTGGTGTTGCCTCTGCTAATGATGCGATGACAATCAGTAGTGCTGGTATTGTTACTTTTAAAGATGATATTGTACTCAAGAATGATGGAACAATAGGTAGTGCTGGAGTTGCTGGTGCTATAACAATTGCCTCTGATGGTGTTGTAACTTTTGCAGATGATATTGTTATTAAGGATTCTGGTACGATTGGTTCTGCCTCTGATACAGATGCTATCTCAATTGCATCAAATGGTGTTGTCTCATTCACACAAGCGGTGTCAGGAACATCTGCTACATTTGACAGTGGTGTTGCAATAGATAACATCACCATTGACGGTACAGAGATTGACCTCAGCTCGGGTGACCTTACACTTGACGTTGCTGGAGATATTGTTCTTGACGTTGGTGGTGATGAGGTCATATTCAAAGACGGTTCTACCAATGTTGGACACGTAAGTTTAGACTCAGATAATTTAACATTTAAATCACTAGTCAATGATAAGGACATGATTTTCAAAGGTGTTGATGGTAGTTCTGAAATTACCGCATTGACATTTGACATGAGTGCTGCTGGTCTTGCAACGTTTAACGCTGGTGTTACAACTGGTGGCAATATTATTATTCCAGATGCAGGGACAATTGGTTCTGCTTCTGATACAGACGCTATTGCGATTGACAGTAGTGGTAACGTAACAATTTCTCAGAGTTTAACAGTTAACGGTGCAACCGTCACAAACTCTGCAACCAATACAACTATCGAAGACCAGTTGATTGAATTAGGAACTGGTAGGTCAGGAAGTGCTTCTGGTGATGCTGGTATCGTCATTGAACGTGGTGATGATGCAAACGTGTTTATTGGTTGGGATGAAAGTGAAGATAGGATTGTTCTAGGAACAGGAACGTTTACTGGTGCTAGTTCTGGTAACCTCACCATAACCAATGCTGGAGTTACAGCGGCATCGTTGATAGTTAGTGATGCGGGAACAATTGGCTCTGCATCTGATACTGACGCTATTGCGATTGGTTCTGATGGAGACGTTACATTAACTCAAGACTTAGAACTTCAACATGACGGTGCTACTATAGCGTTTGGTGCTAATGATGAAATCACTGTTACTCATGTGCATGATGTTGGACTTACAGTTACAAACACTATAAACGGCTCTGATGGTAAACCAGTTATACTTCAGTTAAAATCTGAGGAAGATGCAATTGTTGCAGATGATGTTATCGCATCTATTGAACTTGCTGCTGGTGACTCTGATGGTACAGACGCTGCCGTGGTCGCCGCTGGTATTCATGCAATCGCAGAGGGAACTTTTGCTGCTGATGCTAACGCAACTAAACTTGTCTTTACTACAGGTGTGTCCGAAACTGCTGCAGCGAGTGCAACTGCTAAAATGACGTTAAGTTCTGCTGGTCTATTAACGATTGCTGATGACCTTATGATTAAGGATGGTGGTACGATTGGTGTTGCTTCGACAAATGACGCACTTACAATTTCCTCGGCTGGACTTCTTACAGTCAAGGACGATCTTGTAATTAAAAGTGGTGGAACGATAGGTGGTGCTGCTGACACTGATTTGTTAACTTTAGGTAGCGCTGCTTTAACTGTTGCGGGAACACTTGGTGCAACTGCAATCACTGCTAGTGGTAGATTGATTACAGACGATACGACAGAGGCAACAAGCACAACTGATGGTGCGTTGCAGACTGATGGTGGTTTATCTGTTGCTCTGGATATTGTTGCTGGTGATGATATTAAACTTTTATCAGATGCATCTCTCATTTCATTTGGTACTAACTCAGAGATAACTCTAACACATGTCCATGATGTTGGACTAACAATAACGAATACAGTAAACGGCACAGATGATAGACCAATAGTTTTACAGTTGAAATCAGAAGAAGATGCAATTGTTGCTGATGATGTCATTGCATCTATTGAGATGGCTGCAGGTGACTCTGATGGAACAGATGCCGCTGTGGTCGCTGCTGGTATTCATGCAATCGCAGAGGGTGCATTTACTGCCTCTGCTAATGCAACAAAACTAGTATTTACAACTGGTGTATCTGAATCTGCTGCTGCCTCAGCCGCAGCAAAAATGTCCCTGTCATCTAGAGGTGCGTTGAGTGCTGAGTCAGGTAAGGCAGAGTTTGGTGGTGACTTTATCGTATTAAACAGTACGGACGGTACAGCTAACGCGGGAGATAACATCATAATAGAAGATGGTGGAACGGATGGTAGTGGAACAAATGCTGGTGATAACATGTTATACGAATATTATACATCATTTACAAATAGTCAATTACTAATAAAGGACGCTGCTGGAAATGTCCTTAAAGCGATATACGGTGTAGGTGGTAAACTTTGATGAAGGGAATATATAATGGCTGTTCGCAGACCCCTATTTTTTCTTAGACAAGATTTTGCAGATAGCATTGGCATATCTGCTGCTGGTAATAATGTAACTTCTCAACCTGACAGTACTTGGCAAACGCAATTAGCACACGTAGCGTATCTTTATAGCACAGCACCTACAGTTACAGTAAGTGTTGTATCTGATAGTGGAACTCTAAGTCCTACTATGGCAGATACGAGATTGCAAGCTGGTGCAGAATTTACTCCTAGAGGAACATCTTCTGCTCCCGCTGAGACCTCTACAGCAGAACCATCAACGGTTACTGTAAACCATGATAAACTTACTGGTCCTACATATGACACATCACTTAGTGAAAGTTCTGACCAAGGCCCTTTAGGATATCCTGTATATTTTGATGAGGATGAAGATTGTATTAAGGCAATGACTCATCAAGATTATATTGATACTTTTATATACGCAACCTTGGATGAGATGATTTCAAGTTCAGAGAGTTCATTGACAAACGGTACTTTTACAATAGCAGAGTCAGCGTCTGTTACAAATTATACAGAAGTTTCTGGGAGTAACACGGTGATATTTTCAGATACGAGAGCAGATACATCAGCGTACTCTGCTGCTGGTATTCCAGAAACACTTGACCAACCAACAACGATTACAAACTACTATTTACAAAGACGTAGTGATGCGCGAGTTGACCCAACATACAATCTTCTTTTTTTAGACGAAGATGGAAATCTAAACGAAATAAGTAAAGAGGATGACAATGCCTTTTTTACTAGGGTGAAAAATGATATCCGTTACTTTGCAGCAGAGGACACTAATGGTCACAAGTTATCTTATAACATCAATGGTAGTGGTAACTCAAGAGGGACAGCGATGGTGGATACTAGGTTAGATGGAAGTGGTAACTACCAAACTTTAGCTGCGGGTCTAGATGACTATCGTGCTCAGGAGTTTCCAAACGGTTCTGCACAGACCATAAATACATATACGTTTAAAATTACTCATGTTTAAGGATGAAAAAAATGTCTTATATGTGGCAAGATAAAATATTTGATGTTCGATACTCAAATCAGGAAATGAACGCTGTTCTGATTTTGTGGGGAGATGATAAGGATGATCTAAGAGAACATCACCTGGCGGTTGATATGGAAGACCAACAGTTTCGTGACCTCCTCAAATATGTCACTTGGGACGAAATTGAAAAAAGAACTCAGTTAGCAAATGAAGTTCGTAGACAAGAGTTTCGTGATGCTTTTAATGATTACGCGAAGAGAACTAATGCTTACGTTACAGAAGAGTCTGAGCAAAAAATAGGTTCTTTAGATTTGCTTTTTGATTTTGACGAGTCTAACGAGATACACAAAGAACAACTTTTTAAATTAAAACTAAGAATGTTTGAGGAAGAGTTTGTTAAAAATTCTAAGAGTAAAACTGCTAAGGCAGAAGTTAGAAAAGCAAAAACTCCGGTTCAAGCAATTAAGGCATTTTCAAAATTTAAAAAATGATTATACCTACTCTTCGGGAATATCCTTGGTGGCCCGGCAGAAGTTTTTATGATAAACCTATTAACTTAGATATCACAAACAAATGTCCGTTGCAGTGCCCTGCCTGTATGCGAAACAAGGGCAATTTTTATTCTCGTATTAAACACAAATATAAAGAAATGTCAATAGAGGATTTTCAAAAAATCCTTGACACATTTTCTTACATAGAGTTTTGTGGTCAGCAGTCTGACCCGTTAGCGCATAAACATTTTATAAAATTTGTAAAGATGGCCTACTCACACAAATTAGACGTTCACACAGCAGCATCACATAGGAAAGAACCTTTCTATGAAGAAGCGTATGAGGTTAGTGGGTTTGACACAACGTGGATTTTTGGTTTAGATGGTTTACCAGAGGAGAGTCATAAGTACAGAATAAATCAAGACGGTGTTCATTTATATGAGATGATGAAATTAGGGGCAAATAAGGGATGTAATATTGTTTGGCAATATATCATATTTAATTATAATCAGGACCACATAGAACAAGCAAGACAAATGGCGAGTGATGAGGGCATAAAGTTTAGACTATCAAAATCCGGTAGGTGGGATAATGAGGGTGATGTTATGTACAAATATAAACCAAGAGATGAGTTCTGTGCTTAAACCAAAGTGTATACCAGTGGATAATACAAATGATGCGTTGCAGATGTCACAGTGTTTAGGTCACTCAGCAGAAGGATTTCTTCTTCCTTGTTGTTGGATAGATTCGGGATGGAACTTGAGAGACGAGGTGCAAGATATATTTTATCAAGACAAATTTAAAATATCAAATGTACAGAACATAAAAGAAATTACACAATCTAAAGAGTGGACAGATTTTTATACAATGTTACAGGAAAGACCAGAAGATGCACCAAGGGTTTGTAAAAAATATTGTTCTGAAAATTTTACAGTAGACAAATATGGTGAAAAGTAAACTTATAGCAATTGGTTGTAGTTACACAGAACACTATTTAAATTCTATGCACACAGAGATAAAGCTTGACTTTATGCGCTGGCCACAAATACTTGCGAATAAACTTGATATGAAATGTCATAATCTAGGTTTGTGTGGTGTGGGTCACGAATACATGATTTCTAAATTATTAGATGTTATTATGTTTGAGAAGAATATAGGACTAATAGTTATCATGTGGAGTGAGTGGCAGAGGATGGACTTTGAACATGAAAATTGTTGGCAAAGGTTAATGCCTCAAAGAGATAACTCTAAAGTAGAACCATGGCCACTTGACACAGATGCAAGAACTGCTCTTTTGAATTATAACAATACGTGCGCTGCAACCATGTATTCTGTTAGAAAATTCTTAACCGCTCAAGAGTTGATGAGAGATATTCCTTATCTCATGATACAAGGATGTAACCCCTTAGTTGATCCTTTATTTTTACATCCAGAAAGTGATGAAGTTATTTGGCAAAATGTTCATAGAAAAAGAAAATTGGCAATAAAAAAAATTATAAATTCTTCCATCACTGATAAAATAAATGAGAGTAAGTTTATAGGTTGGCCTATCTTTGAAGATATAGGTGGATATTATTTAGATAATATTTTGGATGAACTTGATCCTGACAGAATAAAATTAAGAGTAGATGAAAATGACTCCCACCCTAATGGTGAAGGTCATGAATATATAGCAAAGATGTTACATGATAAATATGAAGAAATTTACTCGTAAAGTATTAATCGCTTCTGGTGACAGTTGGACAAAAGAAAAACGTTCCTTTCCTCACTGGCCTGAGATTCTTGCAAATAAACTTGATATGAAATATATCAATGTAGGTTGTGCTGGAAAGGGTAACGAATTTATATACAACAACATGATTGATAAGTTATGTACAACTAAACAAATAGGATTATCAATTTGTTTATGGTCATCAGCAAGTAGGTGGGATTTTGAACAATGGACATTTAATATCAACCCCAAACACCCTCACCCACTAAAAGGGTTTGATACGGTTGCCGCAAATGAACACAAAAAAGTAATAGATGCTATACATGAACATGGTGGTTTAGTATCTGGTAAACACAATTTGTTAAAAAGTGTTCGATGGTTTCATGCGTTTCAAAATCACTGTGAGTTACATAGTATACCCTATTTACAAATGCAGGCGTTTACTCTTACGTTTCCAACAGATGCATTAATAAAAGCATTAATCAATTCTGCTCAGGTTGATTCGATTGATGACAATAAATTTATAGGATGGCCTATGTACGAGGAGATTGGTGGAAAAACTGCGTGGACTATGCTTGATGAGGTTGACCCAGAGCAAATTAAATTAAGAGTTAGTAAAGATGACTTACATCCTAATAAAGAAGGTCAGGAACTTATAGCGGAGGTCTTATACGATAAGTATAGGGAAATTTATGGATGAGTGAAAATAATATATTATGTATTAAGTGGGGAAACAAATATGATGATTCCTATGTTGAGAAACTAAAAGAGCAGTGCGAGGCAAACTGCTCTGTTGATTTTAACTTCTGGTGTTTTACAGACAATCCAACCCATGATTATGATATAGAACTTCCAACATATCTAGACAAACACTACCAAGAAGATAGGGGTTTCTTTTGGGCATGGCGTAAGTGTTATATGTTTGATGATCATGTTGATGGAGATAAGTTTCTCTTTCTTGACCTTGACGTAATTATTCATCAAGACCTAAAATACTTTTTTGAGTTGCCCATGAATAAACCGTGGATTGTCCGTGGGTGGTGGAATGATGATGAAACAGTTAAGAGAAATTACAGCAAACACAAATCTACACCACTCAATTCATCTGTCATTCGATGGGACAGGGGACAGATGACTTCTGTTTTACAACACGTCAAAGATAACGCTGAGGTTATCTTCTTTACGTATCCTAGTTTGGACAACTACTTCGCGCACCATTGGTATAACCCTTGGGAGGACGAGGGAAACTTACAGGGGTTTCCAAAAGGAGACATATACTCTTGGTACAAAGGAAACATCTATCCAGAGGATATGGAAATAAACAAACTTAGACCTGACCATAAGATTTGTTTGTTCAATAATAGCACATACACTGAGGGTAATAGTGATGAGGAGATTAAAAAACTATGGTGAACATAGCAAAAGAATCTATCGTATCGACTGCCATGTTTTTTGGATACTTGTCTAATAATGATATACAGGCAGCTAAGGATTGGAAACAGGCATTTGTAGATACGGAAAGACATTTTCCACATCAAGAGCGTGCTCTTGCAAGTGCGACAACAATCTCTCAGATGGAGAGCAAGATTTGGTTGGTCGAGGAGTTGCACGAGTTAAGTCTGGAGGCAAAGTCAGTTTGTTTGTTGGGTGGGTGGTTTGCCAATTACATTACTACACTCCTTATAGAAAAAATAAACGTAGAGCACGTTCATAACTTTGAAATAGATGATGATGCAAAAAAGATAAGTTATAAGTTTAACAAAAGATACAAAGATAATAATCAGTACAAGTGTGATGTTGTAAATGTAATGTTTGAACCAGTGTGGAAGAAACAAAAAAAGACAGACAAAGTTTTTGACTTGGTAATCAACACGTCCTGTGAACACATGTTTCCTATGAAACAGTTTCATAAACTTAACAGAGGGTTTCTTGACAACCCAGTTTTTGTGTTGCAGTCAACCAACGAAAATAAGTATGATGACCACATAAACTGTGTGAGTGGTCCAGATGAACTTGCAGAGCAATCAGAACTCATAGATATTATGTATAGTGGGAGTAAGGTATTGGATAGTGGTATGGAAAGGTTTATGGTGATAGGAAGATGAGTCATAAAAATATTGTAGATTGGTGCAGAGATAACGATGTTTGGTATCTAAAGATGGATATAGAGATACCAGAGGAGTGTATCAAAGAGGCACAGGCAGTATACGATGAGGGGTTCTTTGTAGAACATCGTTTTGGTGATGGGGGTCACGGTGGATGGAAGTCTGCATCTATTCATAGTTTCGTTGAGAAAGGCAAAGACTTAGACATGGGATGGTTTCATACTAAGAACCCGTATGGTCATGGATTAAGTGAGGATGATGTTGAGTGGGGATGGACAGAGATTGCAGAGGTCGCCCCAGAGACAAAGAGGTGGTTAGAGGACTTCCCCCATAGTTCATATCGACGTTTGCGTTTCATGTTATTAGAACCAGGCGCGGGTATTGAAGCACACAACGATGCCAGTAAACAAAGAGTTCTTGAGGGTAGGGTGAGAAATATCGCTGGTGCGATTAACCTTGCTTTCTATCAACCAGACAACTGTTACCTGAGACGTTCAGACACAAAAGAGGAGTTACCTTTTGAAAACTGCACTGGGTTCTGGTTTGACAATGGTGTTGAACATGAGGCATTGAATAGTTCTGATGAGAATAGGTATCACTTTATTATGCACGGTGGTTTTAATAAAGAGCGAGAAGAACTTATGAGAAAGTCTCTTGTCAAACAGTTTGGCAAAGATGTGTTAAAAGAAATAGATGATCGACCTCAGTAAACCTGTTGACATAAACTGGGAGTTGAATAACATTTGTAATCTCATGTGTCCACAATGTGCGAGGAATGAAATTAAGGATGGTGTTTTACAGTGGAATAAAAGTGGTGATGGCAATCCAACCGAATCTCTGAATACTTCTGAGATGTCTCTTAACCAGTTTGTCACCTGTTACAACAATATAGGTAATGTGGGACTTGTTAAATTTTATGGTCAAATATCAGAGAATGTTTTAAGCAAAGATTATCTTGACATTTGTGAGTTTATTGTTTATAGTGGTTCAAGAGTTCTCACTAGCACAAACGGTTCGATTAGAACTAAAAAGTGGTGGCGAGAGTTTGGCAAGTTAAAAAATAATAAAGTTGTTTTTTGTATTGATGGTGTAGACACGCTTAGTCACTATCGTATAAACGCAAGTTATGATAAGATTATTGAGAATGCAACATCATTTATAGAAGGTGGGGGGAACGCTGAGTGGAGAATGATTGTGTTTAAACATAATGAACATGAGATATCAAGAGCACAAGAGACAGCAAAAAAACTAGGGTTCAATAGTTTCACTTTGTTATACTCACAAAGGTCAGACACAACAGAGTTTACCTACAAAGGTGAAGAGTATAAGATTGAACCATCTAGTCATAGTAAACTAAATGTAAGCGTTGGTGAAATAGTTTGTAAGTTTCAAGAGTACAATTCTATATATGTTAGTCACACTGGTAGAGTGTGGCCGTGTTGTTATTTACCAGAACAAAAATCTAGTTTGGGAGAGCAACAGTTTTATGATGACTATTATTATGATAAAAGTAATAACTTGTTGGATAGGTCACTAAAAGAAATTATGGAAGATATATTCTACGAGGCACTTCAACTCTCGTGGGAGAGTCCTTCTAATTGTTTATCTCAATGTACCAATATGTGTTCATACAAACCAGGCTTCGAGAAATCAAATAGTTACAGGGAAACAATATGGTAAAAGATTTTGATGAGTTTGTTAATTTATGGAAAAAAGAATCTTTAGGTGTTAAAGTAAAAGATGAGTTTAAAGATTATCTTTTTCTTATGTTCTTTCCTCAAGGAAAGACATGGACTTTGAGTGTAGAGAAACAAGCACAAACACTTGCATTAATGTTATCAGGTGGTCCTACTGGTGGGTCAGTAGGTCATGATATTCAGTTCTGTTATCGTAGTGAGATACATGAGCATCTCTTGAAATCAAAACATACTCATGCGATGATTGTATCAGTGGGTATGGTATTTGATATGGTCGGTCATCATATGGGACAACAGATTACTCCTATCACAGATTTCTTTGACTTTGTGCGAAGTAATGAGTTTTGTAAAGCTCACATTATTGCACGTCCATATGAACCAGCGTTTCTGCATTATCAACATATAAATCTAAATCTTGATAAGTGGAGAGAAAATAATTGTCCCGATATGAATCAAAGATGGACTAAGTTTAAAAGGTCACCAGATAATTTTCACGATGACTATACACCACCTTGGATTGATATTAGTGGGTTACCTCGCATAATTAATTTTACGAAGCAAGAGAGATCACGTAAATCATTTTCTTACTTTCGTGACCAAGATGAAACTTGGAAAAATCTTCATAAGGTTTCTAGAACAACTGACGATTACTACTTCAGTCGTTTCATGACACGAATTACAGAGTCATACTATATCTTCAATACAGAGTCTTTACGTGAGATTCCTATAGTAGATTTTGACGTAATATTTTCACCGACTGCTGGATACAGTGCGGAGGCGAACTGTAACCGTTTGAACTTTGATAAGAGGGTAATCTTTTATGATTATAATCAGCAGAATATAGACTTAAAGAAAATGGTGGTTGACCTTAATATGTCATTAGAAGAAATAAACATACTAAGAAACACAACAGATAAGAACATGGTAGATAACATAGGCAACGCACCCGCACATGATAGAATACAAGCAATGGGCACGTTTGAAGAGTTACGTGCAATGCAAGCAGAGATGTATGACCGATGTGATATAGAATACTGGTTGATGGATTTGATAAATGATGATTATGAAAGAATTGAAGAGGCAGTAAAAGATAAAGTTGTATTTTTTGATGCAAGTAATATTTTTGGGTATCACATAAATCATGCGTTCAATACTTTAGATAAGTTGGTAGATTCATATTATAAGTTACATGAGGTGTTGTCTCAATCAAAACAGTGTTGGTTTCAAGGAACTAAACCTACAAAGCAGTGGGAAAGACAATGGATATCATAGCAGTCCGTATCGGGAATAAGTATGGACCTGAGTATGAAGAGTACTTAGAGGAAAAACTTTCAAAGCATAATATCATATGGATACGAGAACCCTATGATGATAGAGTGGTTTTACAGTGGAATAAGATGTGGGGTATGCAGATGGAAACAGATGAACCTATCTGTGTGATGGACATTGATGTTCTCCTCATTCATGACTATGAGAAAATCTTTGACTACCCGATTGAACGAGGACAGTTCGTTGCAATGCCAGGCTGGTGGAGGAATGATGTTACAGAGTATCGCATCAATGGTGGTTTCTTCAAATACTATCCAAAGGACTGTCGATACATCTACGACAAGTTTATGAGTGATGTGCATCATTGGCAGAAACACTATATTGAGAATGGAACTACAACAGGTCCAGTAAATGGAGAGCAGTATTTTGTAGAGGACAGTGTTAAGGAAAGATTAGAACTTGTCGTTCTTCCTAATGAGTGGTTTACAAGGTGGGTTGTTAGTAGTGATATTATCACTGGAGGTGTTGGTAGTTGGAACTATAAGATGACACAGAAATATGAACAACTTACAGGGAACGACTACATATACATGGGTGATGACTTTCACCCAGATATTAAGTATGTGCATTTCACAAACAGATTAAACAAACCTCACGAATGGATAGATTATGACAAGTTTCGTTTACGTTAGTGATGCTTATCGACAGGCATGGAAAACATACGTTGAGAATCGTGATAATATGTGGGAAGACTTTGACGATGATTTTAAATCTGAGTTAGAGTTTATTCTAGATAAAGAGCAACACCATCTGAAAGAATATACCAGACCACCATACTGGTATCTTAATGATTTGTTAGAGGAGAACACTTTCCTCTTCAACACAAATACATACTGGTTTCCAAAAGTTGAGTTTGAATATACAGACAACTTGCCCTCATTCGATGACATTATGATAGCAAGGGCGATTGAAATACGAGACAAAGGTAAAGAGATAGAGTTATTATACTCTGGAGGTATTGACAGTGTTGCAGTGTTGTACGCATTAGCAGAGGTGTGTCCAAGAGATCAGTTACGTATTTTTATGGGAGATGAAACTCCAGTAGAAATATATCCACATGGATACAAAAAGGTGGTGGGACATTTGTATAATATCTTTGCTGATGGAAACCTTTACGGTTGTGCTAACCCAGACAAAAGAATATTCACTACAGGTTGTGAGGCAGATAGGTTATTTGGTAGCACGGGATATCCTCATGGTCGAATGCACAATAATGAGATGTGGACTAAAAATAAGGATGAGGAGTATAATGCTAAACGATGGTGGCCTATTACAAGACACACATATCTAACGCAGTCATTTAGATTCTTGCAAAATATATCTGTTGATAAAATGGACCTTGATAATTATCAACCTTTCTTTTTGTGTCCAGACATACTGAGATATGCAATGAATATGCACATAGAAAAAAAGATAGTGTGGCACACTAACTGGTGGGATAATGAGGAGAGTTTTCTAAAAACTAAAATGGACATTCGCAATTTCATATCAAGATTTGATAAGGACTACGCTTATAATCAGGGAAAAACAAATATGAGACCAGAGGTTCAACACCAACATACGATACCACTACCTTTAGATTTTAATGTGTTAGCTATAACAGATGATGGCACGATTGTCAATAGAAAAAATATCATGCAATATATGAATAGAGAGTGCCTGACTATATAATTATAAATAATAAAAAGGAGATCAGTGATGCGAACAACAACAATAACTCTCACTAGACCTAACACAGATATTCCTTGGCATGAGATGTCTACTGAACACTACAATTATTTAAAGGCTAATTTTATAGATGAATATACTATGGTCTTAGAGGATGGTGACGATTTGTTATTAGATGGAACAGATGGTAGTTCCTCCGACGCTGGAGACAATCTAAAGAGTGAAACAGGTGGAAAGTTATATGGTGACCCATCTAACACTGATAGGCGTTCACTTTATGGCATAGAAACAGAGAGTGATGATGGTTTAACGTTAACAATACTTAATCATTTTACTAATGAGGGATTAGAAGAATGGGATCCAGATTCAGTTCACGTTGCAATGGTGAACGCTTATAGAGCGTATTACGATAACATAGCCAACGGTAGACCTGGCGGGGGTGCTGGTAATTGCACGACACATAGGATTGAGCACAGAGAAGATAAGGTATGGAGTTGGATTGAAGACGATTACATTGTCATGGACCGTTCTGCAGCCGATGGTTCTGATGCTGGTGACAATATTATTTTAGAGGATAGTGGCGATGATGTGGTCAGCGACGAAGGGACTCATGATTGGCAGTTCAGTGATGAAGCCTCCATCGTAAGACTTTAATAAAGTATAGAAAGAGAGATAGTAAATGAGTTATCAAACAGTATCAACAATAACTAGACCCACTGCTGAAAATTCACCGGATAGTGTGCTTACTGATTGGTACACTCCTACAGATGCATTCCTAACTCACATGACAAATAATTATATAGACACGAATAAAATGATAGACAATTCTAAAACTGTAAGTGCTGATGGGTTAACGATGACACATACGGTTACATGGGACTCATCAGACTCAGTTACGGAATGGTATAATGATTCAGTTTGCACCGCTCACATAACCGCTAGAAAAGAATACGAAAACACTAACGGATTTATAAGAATTGACCCTCGTGGAGAGCAAGAGGAATGACGAATAATTTTCAGACATTATCTATAATAATTAGACCTGATGATGAAAATGATTGGTATACCCCTACAAGTGAGTATCAAACTTACGTTAAAAAAGAATACGTGGACACAGGTAAAATTTTAGAGAGCACTAAAAATTTAAGTCCTGATGATTTAACTATGAAGCACACGATTACGTGGGATTCAGTAGAATCTGCTGATGAGTGGTTTTATGATGCAACTTGCATAGAATACAGACATGCGAGAGATGCATATGAAGTCAGTAAAGGGTTTATAAGAGTAAGACCAGACCATCCTGTTAGGGGTATTGGTTGGGCATAGGCCAGTTCTCAATATAACCATCAAATACAGTTTTCTTAAATCCCCGTATTTGTCTAGAGTTGCATAGTGATATTTTGTCTAGCATCTCAACATACTCCCTTTTGCAATTATGTCCTGTGCTTGCATTGTATAGGAATAGAAGTCTGTCAAGACCATCCCACCCTATCCATCGACGTATCATTCTAAAGTCCCAATGTGGATCACCATACGCACAGTGTTCCCAATCAATTAGTCCTTGTAGATTTCCATCTTCTACTATCACGTTTTCTGCCCATATGTCCCCGTGTAGGAATACAGATTGATTTAGATTAGGTCGGAGGGTTGTATGCCAGTCTATGATACAATCATATACAAAATTATCAACTAACCTTAGTCCACTAACCAGACCTTCTATATCAATAGTTTTTTTTGTTGGGACATCTGTTGTATGCACCTCAGATATTAGGTCTGCAAGTTGACTGATGAAATTCTCTCCATAGTTTTCTCTGGTAAGTGTTTCACCATCAACCCAAACACCTTCCATCATTTCTAATAAGTCATAAACCATTTACATATCTCATCGTAGTTTGTAAAAATGTTAGAGTAGTCTGGATTTAAAAGTATAGGTTTCTTGTATTTATCTGAATAGTCACCCACGATATTATAATGGTCAGCAATCCTTTTCATCTCACGGTCTTGGTCCTCTACAAAATCCTGATAGGTTACGACAGGGCAATCAAACTTATCCATGACCGTATCTGTAAATGCGTCTCTCGTAGCAAACATATCAAAGTCTTTTTGTGTTGCAGTGAATGAGTTTGGTGGAGGGTCAACTCTTTCATCTGGATTGTATATTGAGTATTCTCTTTGTCTTGGATATCCTTTAGAGCTACAAAGTTTTGCAGTTATCTCGTAACAAAAGTGTGACACCTTGTCCTCATTCACGAAGTAGATAAGGTCAAAGTTACTCAGAATATCTTGTGCTATTTTAATTTTGTCACGGGTAGGTAGGTTTACAGACTCCACTGTATTTGTAAACTGTGGCGGCATTGCCTTTATGCAAAAAGGAACAGGAAAGTTTTGCAAGTGAGTTAATCGGTCTTGCATATCTTTGTCACGTATCAAGTCTTCATTAACATTGAAGTCTATAGGTATTCTTTTTTGTTTTAACTCAAATGGTTTTGATAGGTCAACCTCTTTATTTCTACCAAACCATTCATTACCCTCAACGAGTCCAAACACTCTACACATGTATTCCATAATCCAATAAGAACCAGAACGTGTAACACATGATATGCAAAAGTCACTCACCAAACCACTCCAAAACTTCTTCATAGTTAACGTATTTTGTTGAATAGTCTATGTCAATTTTTATTGGTAGTGCTTGGTCGTTTAACTCAGGACCACATGAGAACTCCATATAAAACCAATCCTCTAACATCTTGCACACTTTTTTTGGGTTCTCTACAAAATCCTCAAATCGTATCAGCGGGTCATTTTTTGGAAACCCTAACTCATAGTACAAATCCCAGAACTCTTTTTGTCTGAGCATAAATTTATCAAACTGAGACCTTTCAGCAACTAGAGTTTTATCACCAATGATAGGTATGTCTTTGTCATCATATACATGGTTCACACCAGTTTTAAGTCTGGTTATCTGACTAAGAAACTGTCGAACTGTGTCCCCCCTCCACAACCAAATCCTATCGAAGTCGCACAATACACCTTTTCTTTCTTGGAGTGGGATGTAGTGAATGAGAACTTTTAATACGTGAGGCCAACCTATCCATTCTTCAAGTTCAATGTCATCGTAAGAGTTATTTTTTAACCAAGACCCAGAGTCTATAAGATTGTACCTGTTACATATATAACGACGAACATACGTGCATCCTGACCGTGATGTAGACACCATACCTATTCTCATGTTATATATAGTCACATGATTGTAGGTTGTGTGCGGAGGGAGATTTCATTTGAACGACTTGTAGAATATTGGAAAGAGGTCGATCACTTTGAAGATTTAAATAAAATCTATAAACCCATCATAAAAAAATTAGGTCCATTTAAAAGTATAGACAATCCTAGATATAAGTGCTATGGTTTATTTAATGAAGAATCTATGATTGGAGCAACTCAATTAGTTGAGTGGAACTCAGCAGTGGTTAGATTCAGAACGATAAATATACGAAAAGAGTGGCGTAATAAAAACCTTGGTTGGTGCTTACTTGAAGAATCTTTTAATCAAGATTGGTCTGACCATATGTCAATGTTTGGTTGGTTAAAAATAAATAAATTAAACTGGGCACAAAATCTTGGATTTACAACAATCGGTGATGAGAAAGATAATCACATTGGTGTAATAAGAGAAATGAGGAAATAATTATGTTAACCGTAAAAGATTGTCTTACATATCATGGTAGAAGTTTAGACCAGTGTCAGTGGGTTATAGATAATTTTAAAAATCATCCCCTCTATCAAGACAATGAGGGTGTACAGGTGTGGGTGAAAGCCTCTGAAGAAATACTAAAAGGAGATGATGATGGATGACGAAAAAGAGGGACCAATTCAGAGTCATAATCCTGAAGAGAGGGTTTGGGAATACGATGATGATGGCACAAAAATCTATAAGGCAAATCAAGGATATAATAGAAAAACCGTCTATACTAAAGAACATTATTATGGAACACATTTTTGGAAAAACAGACAATAGACAACCTTGCGGTCAGAAACTTATAAATATAGATAAAGGGGAGTTTTATGGCCACACCTACCACAAGAACAACATTTAAAAACTATTGTCTGCGCTCTTTAGGTTCTGGTGTTATTGATATTAACGTCTCAGATGACCAAGTTGATGACCGGATTGATGAGGCACTTCAGTATTTCGCAGAGTATCACTATGATGGGTACGAGAGAATGTATCTCAAACATCTGGTCACAGAGGCAGATGTTACTCGGGCGAGAGCAAACATAACAACTTCAGTAACAGATGTTGGAGACGGAACAACAACTGCTGATTGGTTGGAGGGTAAGAACTGGATACCCGTTCCAAGCACAGTGTTATCTGTTGTGCAAGTCTTTCCTTTTACGGATACTGGTGGTGGTTCATCAAATATGTTTGATGTTCGTTATCAGTTACGTCTCAATGACTTATTTGACCTATCATCTACTTCTGTTATACAATATCAGATGGCGATGGACAACCTAGACTTTCTGGAACACATTCTTGTAGGTGAGACTCCCATTCGATTTAGTCAACACCAAGAAAGATTATATATCGACGCTGATTGGGAGAATGATTTCACGGCAGGAGAGGACTACATTATTATTGAGTGTTATAGAAAGTTAGACCCAACTACTTACACAGATATATTTAATGACATGTATCTGAAAAGATATGCAACCGCACTTATTAAGAGACAGTGGGGAGCAAACCTGTCTAAGTTTAGTGGAGTAGAGATGCTAGGTGGTGTCACCATGAACGGTAGTGAGATATACTCACAAGCTCAAGAGGAGTTGACTAGACTAGAAGAACAGATTCAACTTGCTTTTGAGTTGCCAGTCAACTATATGATGGGATAATCATATGGCAGTCAATAAACATTTCCACACTAGTGGTGTTGCAGCGATTACATCAGAGCAAAACCTCTATGCAGATTTAGTTGCAGAGGCAATACAGATTCATGGTCATGATGTTTTCTATCTTGACCGCACACTTGTCGCAGAGGATAATTTCTTTGGTGAAGACTCTCTGTCTAAATTCAACACTCAGGCAAAGATTGAGATGTATGTGGAAAACTCTGGAGGTGGATACGCTGGTGAAAGAGAACTGATGACTCAGTTTGGACTACAGAATCTAAGCGAGGCAACGTTTGTTGTTAGTAAGAAAAGATTTCAAGATAAGACAAAACAAATTCAGATTGAAACCGCAACAGATACAACGTCTTCTGGTTCTATTCTGTTAGAGTCGGGAACTTTGGACTCATCCTCTAAACTAGAGGGAGAGACATTCTATATTATAAACGAGACAGATGCAACTGATTCAGATAGACCACAAGAGGGGGATGCGATATACCACCCCACACTTGGCAAACTATTTGAAATTAATTTTGTCGATCATGATGAACCGTTTCATCAGTTAGATAATAATCCTGTATATAAAATGCAGTGTCGTCTCTTTGAATATGGTTCTGAAGTTCTTGACACAGGTATCGCTGCTATTGATGCGATTGAGGATGCAGAATCACTTGATGCGCTGACTTATCAGTTTACACTTGAACAAAGTGCAACCACTACGATTAATCAAAATATTAGTATTGACCATACAACGAGTGAAGGTAGGGGTCTATTACTTCTTGATAGAACAGATAGTGACGGAACAGATGCTGGTGACAATCTCATTGGTGAGGATGAAACGCCAGGTGGTGAGTCTATTCTTCTTGAGAATCCGGCGGATGAACATGACGAATCTTACCTTATAAATGAGGAATATATAGTAGGTGACCAATCGACAGATAAGGTCAATCAAAACGAACTGTTTGAGCAACTGGACGATACAATTCTTGACTTCAGTGAATCAAACCCATTCGGTGACGCGGGAGAACCATCGTAATGTTAGGACAACAATTTTATCACGAAACAACTAGAAAAATAGTCGTTGCATTCGGAACGCTATTTAATGATATACATCTTGTTCGTAAGGACAACAGTGGTGTTATTCAACAGTCAATGAAGGTTCCCCTCGCATATGGACCAAGACAAAAGTATCTTGTGCGTCTTGCAGATGACCCAGACCTTTCTAAACAGACGGCGGTAACACTTCCCCGTATCGGGTTTGAAATTGCTGGGTTATCTTATGACCCAACAAGAAAACTTCAACGTGTGCAAAAGTTTAAAAAAGTTAAGGGTGCAAAGGCAAGTCAGTTAGACACACAGTACATGCCTGTGCCTTACAATATAGACTTTGAACTTTATATCCTGTCAAAACAATCGGATGATGCTTTACAGATTGTAGAGCAGATTCTACCATACTTCCAACCTGATTATACAGTTACAATCAATGACAATACTGATATGGGAGTAAAGAGAGATGTCCCTGTTATTTTAAATAGTATCGCATATGAGGATGATTATCAGGGAGACTTTGCAAGTCGTAGAGCTATTATCTATACACTCTCTTTTACTGCGAAGTTCTATCTGTACGGTCCTGTTACATCTAGTAAGGTTATTAAGACGGTACAGGTTGACCAATACACAGACCTACCTGATCAATCACCTAGAAGAGAGCAGAGGTATAGTGTCACACCAAATCCAACAACAGCAGACGCTGATGATGATTTTGGTTTCAGTGAGACGGTATCGTTCTTCCAAGATGCTAAAGAATTTAACTCTGAAACAGGAAGTGATGAGTAAAGAAGTTGAAATTGAAAAGGCACTTGGAGTTATTGACAGGGTTGTGCCACAAGAGATTTCTGTAGAAAAAAAAGAAATCGTTGTACCTAGTAATGGTGAGGACATTGATAATGACTATGAATACCAACGACGAAACTTCTACAATCTGGTCGAAAGAGGAACGGATGCAGTGGAAGGAATACTGGAACTCGCCAAAGAATCGGAACATCCACGAGCGTATGAGGTCGCCGGAAACCTCATCAAACAGGTTGCTGATGTTACTGAGAAACTTGGTGAGCTTCAAGAGAAAATGAAAAAACTCAAAGAGGTTCCAGAACACGGACCTAAGAATGTAACCAATGCATTGTTTGTAGGATCAACTGCTGAACTACAGAAGATGTTGAAGGACAAAAATGACTGAACAAGTCTATCTAGGAAATCCAAATCTAAAAAGAGCAAACGTTCAACAGGAGTGGACGAAAGAGGAGCTGCAAGAATATCAGAGGTGTATGAAAGACCCTCTGTATTTTATTCAGACGTATGTTCGCATCGTTTCTCTTGACGAGGGACTTGTACCGTTTAAGATGTACGATTTCCAGAAGGAGATGGTTGGCACGTTTCATAGTAATCGTTTTACCATCTGCAAACTCCCTAGACAGTCTGGTAAGTCCACAACTATTATCTCATACCTTTTGCACTATGTCTTGTTCAACCCCACGGTGAATGTTGCTATCCTTGCGAACAAGGC
>MDTA01059867.1_pt1 | contig 36746 bp, 26 predicted proteins | sample 811151 | NCBI WGS metagenome assembly MDTA01 (sample SAMN05326648, study PRJNA326480) | marine metagenome | isolation source: seawater | place: Indian Ocean: South | collected 2010
CGTGCCGCGGAGGAGGCTAAGAACAACAAGACGTTCTCGGTGTTGTTGTTTGTTGTGTTGCTATTGGTGTTCTGGCCGGCGGCGGTTGTCTACGCAGTGTGGGCGTCCGGGGCGGTCGAAAGCCTCTTCAAGCAATCCTGATATACGCGCTTTACCGCCCCGCGTGAAACATCTGCTGCTGGTCTATCACTCGCAATCCTGCCGGACTGAGGCGCTGGCGCACGCGGCCTACAGAGGCGCGACGGACCCTGCGATTGATGGGGTGGACACACGACTACAGCTGGCCGGTGAGAGCGGCCTGGACGACCTGTTATGGGCGGACGTAGTAATCCTCGGGACGCCGGAAAACTTTGGCTACATGTCCGGCGCCATGAAAGACTTTCTGGACCGCACCTACTACCCGGCCCAAGGGCTGGTGGAAGGCATGGGTTATGCGCTGTTTGTCAGCGCGGGTAACGATGGGACTGGGGCTGTGCGCGCTATCCGGCGCATCGCGCTTGGTTATCCACTCAAGGAAATCGTTGCGCCCATCATCGTACGCGGAGAGGTACACGCCTCCAATCTGGAGGCGTGTCAGGACCTGGGTATGACGGTAGCGGCCGGGCTTGAACTGGGGATGTTCTAAGTCTACTGGCCCGCTTTGTGCACCTCAGCCGTACGGACAACTGTATTGGCGCCGACCATGTCGCTAAGAATGCGGGCAGATTCTTCCAGAAGCACGTCTTCTTCCAACGGTTCCACTTCTTCGTCCGAGTCAGGTACCCGCGGCTTGAGGCCGCGTGCGATACGGAATCGGTTCTCGCGCTCAAGTTGTGCCGCTTCCAGCTGGTCTTGCTCGGCTTTGCGGACGCTCTCGACCAGCGATACGGACTTCTGATCCTGCACGGCTTTGGAGGCGGCGGCTTCTTCCACAAGATAGTTGAAACCGGGGTCCGTCTGAATACGCTGTTCGTGCCGCACCCGCAGTCGGGCGACCAGGTCGCTGATGTCACGCCCGGCGCGGTAGTTCGCTGGTTTCGTGCGCGACCATGGCACGGCGTTTTCCAGCCCGCGCTCGCCGTGTTTATCGGAGTCGATCGCTGTTGGGAACACGATATCCGGCGTGACGCCGCGATGCTGCGTGCTCTCGCCGTTGACACGGAAAAACTGCGCCGTCGTCATTTTCAGCTGACCCAGGCCTTTATGACCACGCGCCCATTTGTCGAGCCGTAGCAGGCGTTGCACAGTGCCTTTGCCAAAGGTCGGCTCACCAATGATGATGCCGCGTCTGTAGTCCTGGATGGCGCCAGCAAAAATCTCTGAGGCTGACGCGCTGAAGCGATCGACCAAAACAGCCAGCGGGCCGTCGTACGCAACGCCTGCGTCCTCGTCTTCATTCACCTCTACAGTGTTGTTCGAGTAGCGCAATTGCACAACTGGTCCGGAGTCAATGAACAGCCCTGTCAGGTCAGTTGCCTCGATCAATGAGCCGCCGCTGTTATTACGCAGATCCACGATAACGCCATCAACTTTCTCTTTCTGCAACTCACCAAGTAGGCGACGGACATCCCGCGTCGTGCTGCGATAGTCGGGGTCGCCGCGATAGCGGCCCTCCATGTCCAGATAGAACGTGGGTACGTCAATCACGCCAATGCGCGCTCCGGGAGCACCCTGTATGTCCTTCAGGATGGATTTCTTCGCCGCGCGCTCCTCGAGCTTCACATGGTCACGCACGATGCTGATTTCGCGCGGTGTAGAGCCAGCGGATGCGCCTTTGGACAGCAGGCGTAGCCGGACCGTGGAGCCTTTGGGGCCCCGAATCAGGTCAACGACGTCTTCCAGGCGCCAGCTGACGACATCAACAAGCTTCTTGTCACCCTGACCTACGCCAATGATGCGATCGTCAACCTTCAGTTTCTTGCCGAGGTCAGCCGGCCCGCCAGTGATGATGCGGCGAACGACTGTATATTCGTTTTCGGTCTGCAGCGCCGCGCCGATGCCCTGTAGCGACAGGCTCATTCGAATGCGGAAGTTCTCGGAACTCCGCGGGGACATATACGCCGTGTGTGGTTCGATTGTGCGCCCGAGCGCGTTCATGAAGAACTGGAACACGTCGTTAGCGTTGTATTGTTCGACGCGACGGCGTGCGCGCTCGTAGCGTTTCGTCAGCAGTTCAACGGTCTCGGCTTTGTCTTTGCCGACGAGGCGTTGGGATAACACATCATGTTTGACGCGTTGGCGCCACAACTCATCCAACTCAGCTTCCGTCGCAGCCCAATCGGCATCCTCGCGGGCGAAGAAATACGACTCATCAACTGTAAAGTCGAAATTCGTGTTGAGTAGCGTAAGAAGCCTCTCCGTGCGGCGCTCGACGCGAGCGCGGAACCGCTTGAACAACTCGAACGCTACCGTTACGTCGGGACGCCGTCTGTCGATGAGATCGTCCAGCCGGTAGCGGTAAGTCTCAAATGCCGTGACATCGCTTTTCAGCAGATACAACCGCGACGGGTCCAGCGTCTTCAAGTAGCGGTCCATCAGCTGCGAGCTGAGCGCGTCGTCCATTCGCGCTTTCTTGTAGTGATGGTTGCTCAGGAAATCCGTAATGATGTAGGTGGCTTTGCGCTGCGCATCGCTCATCGAGAGTGTGTTGGGATCGACGATGCGCGTATCCGCGGATACTGCCTGGGCCGCACCTACCAGGGCTAGAAGCGCTAATACTGCTTTCATAGTCCGTGCATTTCTCCTGTAGAACTCGCTGGAAACGAATCCCTTGTTCGAGCTTGGACCGATCTTTTGCCCAATTATTCGCGCCCGTCGGCTTAGACACTACTCGGGGGCACGCATGGAAATTACCGTCGTGCCTGCGACAATTATATCGTCCACGGTGATGCGTACGGCTTTCTTGGCTTGTCCAAGTTTACTGCCACGCATTACATAGGTCGGACACTCAGGGTGTAACGGCATAAGGTTAATGCCGCCGGTCACGGGCTCAACAGACGCCTGCTGACGACCTGCCAATACGCGATCCAGCGTAAACCCGTTCGCCTTGGCCGATTCGGCGCGCGCGCCCGGGCACCATTGGATGTTCTCCTGTCCGGGGCGGTTTGGGAACGCGAGTCCTGGCGACCCCGGGTTACGACCCAATTCGCCACGCTGTCCTCGTCTGAGTGACAACCGCATATCCGTTTCGCGCAGTACCACGCCTGCGTAGCGGTTGGTGGGGATGAACTTGAACTCTCCGACCGGCGTTTGAATGGTCGTCGCCTCGGTGAGGGTCTGACTGCTGCCGGACGCGAGGCCGGAGCCGCCCACAGCGATTTCCGGCTGCAGCGCGTGAATCACGACGGCATCACGTGTGACATTTAAACGTAAGACCGAGCGTCTTGACCGGGTCACCCAGCGACTGCCAGGGAGCAGGTCGTAGGAGTAGCTCTCAACGACCTGTGAAAACGGTACAGACGGTAGCGCCAGCCCACAGACGGTAAGTTCCAGGTCTGCGTTGCGGGCCCGCGCGACGACCATCGTCTCTTCCGGGTCCAGCGAATACGTATCTTCGTGCTGACTCTTGTTCGCCTCGAGACACGCTACAACCGCAAAATCGATGGCTTCCAGACTGCCGATAACCAGGCCGTGACCCGCTGCCAGCCACTCCTGGCGGTCCGCACTGTTCAGCGTGTGCGCGGCCAGATAGTAGGCCTGTGGCTCAAGAATAGGCAGGGTCCGCATGACTCTCTTGAGTTCGTTGGAACCCGGCGTGAAGTTTTCCAGCAGGATTGTCGGGTCGGCCGGCAGGTGTGGCGTGCCCTCGTCTGGACCAATACGCACCAGGCTGCGCGTTTCGATAGCGGATTCGATACGTTTCGGTAGCCACGCGCGATGCTGCGGGGCCAATCGGAAACAGTCCTGTTCATCCGGGATGCCTTTCAGTTCATAGCGGCCAACGTCATCCCATGGCGTCTCCGAAACGTTCATGCACAATCGCGTTGCCAGGCTGAACCAGGTTTCCCCCGCCGGGATCAAGTCGAGCATGCGGGCCGCCAGATTGACTGGCGTGCCGTACACGTCGCCGTCGATCTCCTCAACGTCGCCGGTACTGATTGCCATGCGCATGGTGTCCTGCTCCGCTTTGGCGTTTTCGTGAGCATGGATCTCCAACGCCGTACGCAGCGCGTCGGACGCTGAAGGGAACACGCACATGAACGAATCGCCAATGTTTTTCACGATACGCCCGCCGTTTTCTTCGACCATGGGTCGCACGGCAGCTTCGTGTTCCGACAGAATTCGCCGTAATCCCTCACGACTGGTACGCGAAACGCGCCCGGTATAGTCGGCCAGATCGGTGAACAGGACCGTGCGTGTTGCGGTGGGGCTGGGACTACTCAAGTGCAGCACTTAGTCGCGGGTGAAATCCCCGAAGTTTAAGCCACGTTTGGACTTGTGTCGTGGAGCCCAATGGGAAATCTGAATGCAATCGCGAAACCATAGTCCAGGTCTGTCGACCGGGTCGTGGCGCAAGTATGCAATCTGGTGTAGTTTTCGGGGGTTATGCGGCGTAACTTTGCATATGGATGAATGCGGATGAAACCGGGTTCCGAGCAGCGCGCCCACAAACGTGTGCGGGTGCGCATTCGCGCGCAGCTAGGCGGGGAAGGAGCCTTGCCCAGAGCCGTGGAAATCCGTGATATCGCGCTGGGCGGAATGTTCGTCGCCGCCGTCATTCGTCCCGAGGAGATGGATGCACCACATACCGGGTTGACTAGCAGTGATGGTCTCGTCAGGGTTCGATTCGAACTTGATATCCGCGGCTCGTCGCAATCCTTTGAATTTTCCGGGCGTCCCGCCCGTATGTCTGACCGTGGTTTTGGGTTGTCGTTTGAGGGCGAACACGCTGGCGAGGCGCGTGCGGTCATCGAGGCGTTGACGAGCGACAGTAGCGACGCGCCGGCGAGAGTCAGCGCGTCGGGCACCAAAGTGCTGTCACGACTGAAGGACTCGGTCTCGCGCTGGCTGCCGGGCCGTATCAGTCTATTCGCCGATCAGGCGGAGGTTCGTCTCATTGCGCGCGCCAGCAAGTCACACAGCAACGCCGGCCAGACGCCTTTCTTCGACGCCATCTCCGAGCTCAAGCGCCGTATCGTCGGTCTCGATGAGGTAATTGGCGGCGTGGTAGGCGACCGCCTTGACAACCTTGGGGCGACGCTGCTGGTCGAAGACTCGGAAGAAAACACCGAAACCAATGAGCTGTCTTTGGTAGAGAAAGACAAGTTCGAGATGTATCTGAGCGTTGCGGAAATGGCCAACAAGGCCGAGCACCGCCTGGATCTGCAGTTGTTCCGGTTGTGTCGTTATCTGTCCGTCCTCGCGCAGAAGACCATCGACAATACGACCAAACCGTTGGGTCCCAGCGGCATCTGTGACCCGTTCCATGAGCACATGAGCGAAGCGCCGATATCTGCAGAGGCGCTCAGCATCATCTACCGCTCGTTTGAGGACCTTGTCGTCAAAGATATTCATGCCTTGTACGAGGAGCTCCTGGAGCAGTTTGAGGCTGCTGGCATCGAGGTTTCACTGGAGCGTGAGAAGGTTACGGTCAAGCCGCGCGGCTCCGCTCGCCTCCATCACGAACTTGAATATTCGGACACTACTGATCGTGGCGTGCCGGAAGTCCCTCCAGGCGCTTACGATACTGGGGTGGGTGGTCCGCAACCAGACAACTATCCGGGGCAGCAATCTGGCCTGCCACCGCCCCAACAGGCCCCAGGTCAGCCGCTGCCAGACCAGCAACCGGGGACACCGGCAACACTCAATCCCTTTGATACCCCGCCAACGCCGCCCGATGCCGCACAGACGGCAGATTGGGGAAAAGGGCAGTCACCTGGTCCACTTGAACCGGCCGCACAACAAGGCATGCAGACGCCCGTACCAGATCCTGGTTTCTTTTCGGCACCGACGGCTGCGCCGGTTAATCCGTTTGCGGTGCCGCAGGGTGAGTCTATTCCCGATCTGACGGCGGCCTCGGCTGCGCCAGCGGAGGGCAGTGATGTGCTTGATGCTCTGGTACCGCAGGCCACGCCTGATTTCCTCGGCACGACACCAGAAGGCCGGCGAGCAGGTAATATTCCAGCGGGTATGCCGTACGCCGCGAATTTCGCACCGCGCGTCCTCCAACCGATGGCGCAATACACGATGCCGCAGACGCAAGCCGGCACGGCGTTCGGTGCCGTCCACGCGCTGCTGGGGCTGCGGCAGTCGCTGTCGCGGGCGCATGCACCGGCTGCTGCCCAAAGCGATCTGGATTCGGAAAAGCTGTTGACGATGTTGGGGCAGATGCAGGCATCTGCCGCGGCAGGTACGGCGAGTTTCCGCTCGCAGCTCCGCGACGCTATGGGGTTTACGCCGGGTATTGGCGCCCCCCGACATGGTGAGCTGGGTGATGCGATCGAACTGGTCTCCAGACTATGCGAGGCCATGCGTGACGACCCGGTTGTCCAGGACAGTTTGCGCGGCCGTCTGGACCAGCTTGAGCCAGTGATCCACAAAGTGGCCGTGCTGGAGCCGGCCTTTTTCGAGCTGAGCGACCACGCGGCACGTAAGGTGCTGAATCAGCTGGCAAGACTCGTGCCGGAGCTGGGTGCGCACGGTGCTGACGAAGAGACTTTCTGGCGCGGTATTGACGAGCTGATTGTTCCGCTGGTCAATAACTTCGACCGTGACATGTCGTTGTTTGACGCCGTGTTGTCCGAGCTCGATAGGATCGTCGCAGAACAGCAGGCTCAGTGTCAGGAAAACATCAAGGAGGTCATCGAGGCGTGCCGGGCGCAGGAGCGTTTTGTCCGCGAGCGACGACAGAGAGCTGGCCAAGCCCCGGTGTCCGCAATAAGTGAGACCGGCGAACAGCGCGCAGTTTCCAAGGAGTGGTCCATCTGGCTGAGCCGGGCGGAGCGACTGGAGCCTGGTGAGAGCATCGAGCACACCGCCGGTTCTGTCACGAAGCGATTGCGGCTCGCGTGGGTCGCTGAAAACAAATCCAGTTTTGTACTGACCGACCCACGCGGTCAGAAAGCGCAGACGTTCAGTCACCAAGAGCTTGCGATGCAGCTGCGCCGCGGTGGCGTCACCACCGTTCGCGATACGGAATTACCGTTGGTGGACCGTGCGTTGTCGCGTGTGCTGCAAGACATGCACGGCGCGGTCGAGCGCCACGCAACCCACGATATGCCGACGGGGCTGCTGAACCGCCGCACATTCCTGACGCGCCTCAAGAATGCGCTCGCGGAAGCAACTCGTGAGGGTGACGGCGTTGCGGTGTTGTACTTCCAGGTCGAGGAGCACGACGAGATTTGTGACCAGTATGGCGAGGAAGCTGGCGAGATTCTGATGCGACGCGTGGCCCGCCGGGTTGGCAGCGGGGTCAGCGACGGCGCCGAGCTGGCGAGCCTTGATCCCGGCAGCATCGCGAGCTTCCAGGCTGATGCGACGCTTGAGCAGGCGACTGCAGATGCGGAGCGCGTATGCGCCAGTGTCAATCAGCTGAAAATTCGCTGGGGTGATGTTCAGCTGTCGCTCACGTTGCACGCGGGTGCGGTGCTGGCGCCGCCAGGTGATAACGAAGACGAAGTACTGACCACTGCGGAGCGCGTTATCGGAGACGGAACCGCCGGTTCATCCAATGTCCGATCGGAGTCGCGTCTGAAGTCGGGAGGCAGCGGCATGATGGAGTATGTCTCCCTCATCAACAGCACGCTTGGCACCGACCAGCTGCAATTGCGATGTCACCGTATTGCGCCCTTGGAGACGGGCCCGCGGGCACGTTCGAATTACGAAGTGTTACTGGGTGTGCGAGACGCGCGTGGTGATGCCGTGTCCGCCGCTGAGTTCGTGCGCGCAGCAGAACACTACGAACAGCTGCCCGCGCTGGACCGCTGGGTCATGCGGAACATGATGCGCTGGATGGCAGAGCATCGTCGCTGGCTCCGCCACATTGGTGGTTTCGCTATCAACGTTTCCGCGCGTTCGTTGGAAGACGAACACCTGGTCGAATACGTACTGAATCAACTGAATGAGACAGGCGTGCCGCCGGGCAAGGTCATCTTCGAAATCGCGGAGAGCGTAGCGGCGGATCCCAATCATGCGGCGCGTGGCTTTTTGCGCACATTAAGCGAGGTTGGCTGTCAGTTTGCGTTGGACGATTTTGGCGCGGGACAGCGCAGCTATAGCTACCTGAGACAACTGCAGGTCAATTATGTAAAGGTGGACGGCAACTTCGTGCGCAATGTGCTTAACGATGAGGCGGATCTCGCAGTCGTCAAGTCGGTCAACGAAGTAGCGCAGTTCATGGGCAAGAAGACCATCGCAGAGCACGTGGAAAACGGCGATGTGTTGCGTTGTCTGCGCGCCGTCGGCGTCGACTTTGTACAAGGATTCCATGTTGAGAGGCCGATATACGTCGAGCAACTAACCGAAGAATTGTTGAAAGAGATGCCACCTTCAGTGGCGGCAGCCAGCGAGGCCAGTGCATCGGGTGCGGGTGGTCGGCCCGAAGTTGCAGAGCACACTTTGAAGTTTTAGTTGAACAAGTTACTCCCGCGTCCAGCTGCAAGCAGGCTATTCTTGGCTCTAGTGTCCACGAGGCAACCATACGACTCGCCCCATGAGCGAAAAAATTCCTCAGTTCATCGGCAAGTACTCCATCCTTGGCCTCGCCGGCAAAGGCGCGCAAGGCGTGGTCTACGAAGGTCACGACCCATTTATTGACCGCAAGGTTGCGATCAAGGTCTGGAGTAAAAAGCCCAAGCCCGACGCCGATGAGAAGGAGATTCAGCGCATGCGTCGGATGTTCTTCAACGAGGCGCAAACGGCCGGTAGCCTGGATCATCCGCAAATCCTTCGCGTATACGACGCCGGAGAGGCGGATGGACAACTCTACATCGTCATGGAGTTCGTCGACGGTTCCCGTAACCTGCGCCAGCACTGCGATCCCCGCAACCTGTTACCGATGGAGCAGGTGGTTGCGTACATACGTGATTGCGCGCTGGCGCTTGAACACGCGCACGCAAATGGTGTTGTACATCGTGACATCAAACCCGCGAACATAATGCTGAACTCTGCTGGTGAGGTGAAGATTGTGGACTTTGGTATTGCGGATCGACAGCGCCCGGACGCCACGAAGTCCCGCAACCATTTTGGTTCGCCGCGTTATATGTCGCCAGAGCAGGCGCGTGGCGACGCGATCAGAACCCAGTCGGATCTCTATTCGCTGGGCGCCGTGTTGTTCGAACTGCTGGCGGGCCGGCCAACCTTTGAGAAAAAGGGTATTCCCGCGCTGCTCTATAACATTGCTTACGAGAAGGTCCCGGACATCCAGACCATACGCGACGATGTGCCGGACGCGCTGGCGGCCGTGCTGACCAAAGCGCTGTGTAAAGATGTGGACGAGCGTTATCGCGACGGTGGCCTGATGGCTGCTGATCTTGCCGCGGTGTATGGCGAGGCAGAGCCGGACGACTCTGGCGAGCCGTCCGATGACCGCAAATTCAAGATCCTGCGCTCGCTCTCGTTTCTCGAGCCGTTTACGGACGACGAAGTCTACGAGTTCATCGATGTTGGGGAGTGGTGCACGTTCCGTATCGGCCAGGAGATCACGGTCGAGGAAGATGCCGATGAAGCGTTATATGTGCTGGTCTCCGGTACCGTCAGCGTCTCCCGGGGAGCTACGGTGCTGGGCGAGATTAACGCGGGCGAATGCCTTGGTGAGATCAGTTACGTGACCGACGAGCCGCGTGCCTGCACGATCACCGCTACCAAACCGTCGGTGGCGCTTCGAATCGATGAGCCGGTCGTTGACTGGGCGTCTTTTCCGTGCCAGCTGAAACTGTCCAAACAAATTCAGCGAGTACTGGCAGGGCGCCTGTCGGCAACCGCCAGAAAGATGGCGGAAGCGCGTAGCTGATCCATCCGCCTCAGCGGACAAGCGTGCGAAAGTAGTCCTCGCGCGCCACAAACGCGCTACGCGTGACAAAACTCCACTTGTCTTCGGCCCGATCGACCGCCAGCACGCCGTCCAGGTGATCGATCTCGTGCTGTAGCAACTCTGACTCAGCCTGATGCAACTTCGCCATCTCCTGCACCTCACCGTGTGCGTCGGTGTAGCGCACGCTGATGGAGCAGTGGCGCCTTACGCGTACCAGCAGGTCAGGGAAACTCATACAGTCATCCCACAGTTCGAAAGTCTTGCGACTCCGCCACGTGATCTCCGGGTTGAACAGCGTGAAGCTTGCGCCATTCAGATGGCACGCAATCAGGCGCATGTTCGCGCCCGTCTGCGGTGCGGCAATAGCGCGTCCGAACCCATGGCGTGCGCGGAATGCCTGCAACGCCGCATGTGTGCTCCGCACGGCATCACGTACGTTGCGTGCATCAATGCGGGTGATCGGGGCGGCGACGCGGCGGAGCCGCTGGTCGCCTATCGTCAGTACCTTGGGCGCGCGCATGAGGTTGTGCTGTTCGGGTTCGGATACTCCATAATCCCTCCGGCAGGACCAGCATGCAATGCATTCCCGCTGCCGCGCAAGGGAAATGCCGCGCAAGGGAAATACTGTATGACCGATGGCGCCTGGCCGTGGCTAATGGCGCTGGCCGGACCCGGTCAGGCTGCGTTCAGGTTGCCGCCGTCGCCGGCGCCTTTGTTGGCAATTGCGTCTCCAACCGCCGCCAGCAGTTTTGCTTTGTCGATAGGTTTGGATATATACCCGTTCATGCCTGCTGCCAGATAGGATTGCCTGTCGCCCTTCATGGCATTGGCTGTCAGTGCGAGGATCGGTATCAACGCACGGTCGGTGCCAAGGCTGCGAATGGTCTTCGTCGCTGTGACGCCGTCCATCTCCGGCATCTGTATGTCCATCAAGACAAGGTCGTAGACCTCAGCCTGGACCGCGTCCACGGCGAACCTGCCGTTGTCTACGACGCTGACGTCGTATCCCGCCTTCACGAGAATGGTCTTGGCGAGTAGTTGGTTTACGTTGTTGTCTTCTGCCAGCAGCAGTTTGTTGCCTTTCGCTGACGACGGTGATGCGGCGCCGGGACCGGGGGGCGCTGCAACCTTGACACCCCCAGCGCGGTCAGCCACCCCGGAAGTGATCGGTGGGGCGATGGAAGCTGGCTCGACGGCAGTGTCAGGCTCCGTCGCGATGGTTTGTGCCGGCACCGGCGAAAACGGATTGTCGTCGAGCGTTACCGACACATCTTCGCCTTCGTGTTGGTCTGCCCGCGCGGAGTATGTTGCTACGGCATTGTCATCGTCTATCGACTGGCTTTTGGAGCTGCGCGCGTTGCGCTCCGCGACCGCTCCGGCCACGAAGAACTCGGATGTGTCCAGCGCTGGATTAGCTGGCTCCCAACCTGCGTCCACTGGCTCCCGTTGCGCAACGGCGACGGAGTAATCGCGTGCTGGTAATCGTTCGGCTGCCACGCCTATCAACGTGTCGAATAACGAGGATTGGCGCACCGGCTTCGTCAGACGTCTCGTAAACAGGCGTTGTGACGCTTCGGTGGACGAAAATTCCCCCGCAGAGGTTGCCAGGATGATGGGAAGATCCGCCCAACGCTCATCCAGGCGTAGCTGCTGTGCAAAATCAGAGCCGCTGACGTCTGGCATCATTTCGTCCAACAGCAGTATTTCAATGGGCGCGTCGCTGGCTGGCGCAAGCATGCGGGCGCTGGCGGAAACAGCGCTGTCAGACGTCTCCACGACCATGCCCCACGCTTCCAGTTGCTTGCGGAAGATCATGCGGTTGATCGGATTGTCATCCACGACCAATACGCGCATGCCCGTTAACAAATCGGGTTCCAGTTGCGGTTGTGCCGTGCCGTCCGAGACCCCCAGTTTGACCGTGAATTTGAAGGTCGACCCCTCGTTGGGCTGGCTGGTGGCGGAGATAGTGCCGCCCATAAGTTCAGACAATTCCCGGCTGATGGCGAGCCCAAGTCCCGTCCCGCCAAAGCGTCGCGCCGTGGACGAGTCGGCCTGGGTGAATTTTTAGAACAGCACGCGCATTGCTCGGAATCGATGCCTATACCTGTGTCGGTGATCGAAACTTCGAGCTCGGTGTAATCGTCGTCAGATGACAAGACTTCGACGTTTGCGGTGACGCCACCGTCCGTGGTGAATTTGATGGCATTGCCGATCAGGTTGAGCATGATCTGACGCAACCTTGCAGGATCCCTCATCACCACAGCCGGGATGTCCGGGCGGACGTAAGTGGCGAGCTCGAGGCCTTTGGTACGTGCTTGGGCGTCCATCAGTTCAACGACGGCCTGCAACTCTGCGGGTGGGCTGAATTCGATGTTCTCAATCTCCAGTCGACGGGATTCGAGCTTGGATAGGTCCAATATGTCGTTCAGCAACGACAGCAATGTCTCGCCGGAGCGCATGGTCGTCTCGGCGTAGTGACGCTGCTCGTCGTTCAGGTTGGTTTCCAGAAGCAGAGAGGTCATTCCCAACACACCGTTCATGGCGTACGGATTTCATGGCTCATCGTGGCCAGGAACTCCGACTTTGCGCGGTTCGCGGCGGCGGCGTCTTCCGCCACCTGTTCAAGCCGGCTACGTGCTTTGTAGGTGGATGTGACGTCACGGCCGACGCCGCGATAGCCGATCGGTTTGCCAGTGCGATCAAAAATACGCATGCCGCTGAATCTGATCCGCCGCAACTCGCCGGTTGGTGTGCGGATGCTCCATTCCGCATCTTTCATCCGACCGGTTCTGGTCAACTCGTCCACCGCGGCGCGTCGTTCTTCCAGGGAGTCCTCGGGGATGGTGCCGTCGCGTGAGGATCTTCCAATCAGTTTGCTGGCCGGAATCCCGGTGTGTTGCTCGAACTGGTGTGAGATGTTCAGCACACGATGTTCGTTGTCTGATTCCCAGAACTAGTCCGCGCTCACGGACGCAAAATCCCGGAACTTGTTTTCGCTTTGGCGCAAGGCCACCGACGTGCGTTTCTGCAGGATACAGACCAGCGCGCCGAGGCCCACCATGGCCAGGTAGGGAAAAGTATCGACTAAGGTCGGGGCCATCGAGGGCATGATAGGTGCGATAAGAGCGTACGCGACCAGAGAGATACAGCCGACTGTCGCCACCAGCGCTGTCCAACGGGCCCGTTCCAGCCATAACGACGTCAGTACAGCGGCGACACAACCAAAGCTCATGGAGGCCAGACTGAGGCCCGTTATGGCGCTGATGATGACAACGACGGCCGCGCAGAAAATGAGCGCGATGGCGAGTAGAGCGGGCCAACGTCGTCGCATGACAGTCGCTTTAGCTTCGTTCATCTGGCCAAAAATCCTGTGAAGTTCTGTAGAGCGATATCGGCTGTGGGGAGGTCTGCTTTAGGTTTCTGGATCTTGGCTTGGCACGCGTGTTGGCGTGAATTTTGCTCCGAATGAGGTATCGGAATAGCGCACACCAGGGTTTTTGAGAATGCGCTTTTCGGGTGTCGGATCTTGATTTTTTGCAATAACTGTTTATATATACAGTATGCGATATGTTGAGCTACAGAGTCGTAGCAATTTCAGCTTCTTGAGCGGTGCCTCACACCCGGAAGAGCTGGTTGACGAGGCAAAAAAGCAGGGTTACGAGGGGCTGGCACTTACCGATGAGTGTTCGCTGGCCGGAGTTGTGCGCGCGCATCAGGCGGCTAAGGAGCAGGGTTTGCATCTGCTGGTGGGTAGTGAGTTCTGCTGTGCTGATGGATTACGAGTGATATTGCTGGCGACCAACCGCGACAGTTATGGCGCGCTGGCCGCGCTCATCACCAAGTCCCGACGGGATGCCCCGAAAGGGAGTTATGTGTTGCGACGAGAGGATTTACGCGCGGCGCATCAGTGTGTGGCGTTATGGTTGCCAGGCCCGTTGTCGAGCCGGCAGCCGGCTGCTGATGAGGGTCGTTGGCTACGTCGATACTTTGGCGCTCGTTTGTGGATCGCGGTGACCTTGTCGCGGAAAGCTGATGATCACGGGCGACTAAGACGTTTACGCGCGCTGGGGCAGGCACTGCGTATTCCCCTGGTCGCTACGGGTGCTGTGGAAATGCATCAGTTGCAGCGTCGGTCGGTACACGACGTGGTCAATGCGGTGCGCCTGGGCACAACAGTGGCGGAGCTTGGCTGTGCTCGCCTGCAAAACGGTGAGCAGCACATCCGCAGTCTTGACAGCCTGCGGCGCGTGTATCCGCAAGATCTGCTGCAGGCCACGGTAACGGTCGCGCGCCTGTGTCGTTTCTCCCTGGATGAACTGCGCTACGAATATCCGCGTGAGGTGACGCCCTCCGGGGAAACGCCCGCCGCGTATCTGCGCCGACTCACCCATACCGGAATGCGCAGGCGGTGGCCGGATGGTGTGTCAGCCAACGTGGCAAAGCAGGTGGAGCATGAGTTGGCGCTGATCGCCGAGCTGGCTTATGAGCCTTATTTCCTGACGGTCTACGACTTGGTGCGTTTTGCCCGTGAACGCGGGATTTTGTGCCAGGGACGCGGTTCCGCGGCCAACTCGGCGGTGTGTTTTTGTTTAGGTATCACGCAGGTTGACCCTGGGCGAATGAACATGTTGTTCGAGCGCTTCATTTCCCGTGAGCGTAACGAGCCGCCTGACATTGATGTCGACTTTGAGCACGACCGTCGTGAAGAGGTAATCCAATACATCTACGAACGGTACGGGCGTAATCGCGCGGCTTTGGCTGCAACGGTTGTCTGTTACCGACCACGTAGCGCCGTGCGTGACGTAGGCAAGGCGCTGGGATTGGGCCTGGATCAGGTCGATCGACTCGCGCGTTCCCTATCGTGGTGGGACGGACATCGGGCTCTGGGTGAGCGCATGAGCGAGGCACATGTTGACCCGGAGAGCCTGATCATTCGCCAGCTGGTTGCGATGCTGGACATCATCATTGGGTTTCCGCGGCACCTGTCTCAACATGTCGGCGGCTTTGTGATCGCGCGCGATCAGCTGTGTGAGCTGGTGCCAATCGAAAACGCAGCGATGCCTGACCGCACCGTGATTCAGTGGGATAAAGATGACCTGGAGGCTCTGGGTCTACTGAAGGTGGATGTGTTGGCACTGGGGATGTTGAGCGCCATCCGTCGCGCGTTTGATCTCATCCGGCAGTTTCGAGGCCGGGCACTGGATATGGCGACTGTGCCAGCTGAGGATCCGGTCGTCTATGAGATGGTGCAGAAAGCGGATACGGTAGGCGTGTTTCAGATTGAGTCGCGTGCCCAGATGGCCATGTTGCCGCGGCTCAAACCCCAGAACTTCTATGACCTGGTGATCGAAGTGGCGATCGTGCGCCCTGGCCCTATCCAGGGTGGCATGGTGCATCCGTATCTGCGTCGCCGCCAGGGTCTGGAACCAGTGACGTATCCATCCGTGGCGGTACGTGGTGTGCTGGAACGCACGCTTGGTATTCCCATCTTTCAGGAGCAGGTGATGCAACTTGCCGTGGTGGCGGCTGGTTTTACGCCAGGTGAGGCGGATCAGCTGCGCCGTGCCATGGCCGCGTGGCGGCGTAAGGGTGGCCTCGGGCCGTTCGAACAACGTCTGGTGGACGGCATGCGAGAGCGTGGCTATGAAGAAAGCTTCGCGCGCCAGGTGTTCAATCAAATCAATGGATTTGGCGAATACGGATTCCCGGAGTCGCACTCTGCCAGTTTTGCGCTGTTGGTATATGTCTCGTGCTGGCTCAAGCGCCACGAGCCCGCCATATTTACCTGTGCATTACTCAACAGCCAGCCGATGGGCTTTTATGCACCAGCCCAGCTGGTTCAGGACTTACGCAGACATAACGTCGAAGTGCGCCCGGTGGATTTACGATATAGCGATTGGGACAGTGCGCTCGAGCCATACGGCGAGCAGCAGCTGGCTCTGCGCCTGGGCTTACGCCAGGTGAAAAGTGTGCGCGAACAATCCGTGCAGCAGTTCATGGCAGGGCGACAACACGGCGAATCGTTGGTGCAGGGGTTGCGGCATTTCAGTCGCGGCGAACTGACAGCTCTGGCTGCGGCTAATGCACTGCAGGGCATTGCTGCGCATCGTCATCTGGCGCAGTGGCAGGTGCTTGGCATCGAACGCCTGCCAGGGTTATTGGCGCAAGCCGAATTTGACGATGCCGAACCCGTGTTGGCAGCACCAAGCGAAGCGCAGGATCTGGTGGCGGACTACGCCCATGTGGGATTAACACTGGGTCGCCATCCGATCGCGCTATTACGGCCAAAATTTGATCGTTTGAGAACACACACCGCGGCAGACCTCGAAAATTTGAACCACGGTCGTTTTGTGCGGGTTGCCGGGCTGGTCGTCAACCGGCAACGTCCAGGTACCGCAAGCGGTGTGATCTTCATGACATTGGAAGACGAGACGGGTTTCACCAACGTGGTTGTGTGGCCGTGGGTGGTGGAAAAACAACGCCGCCTTGTTGTGAGTGCAAAACTATTGCTGGTGCAGGGCAAGGTAGAGCGTGAAGGACGTGTCATCCATCTGGTTGCTGGCAAGTTGTATGACCACACACCATGGCTGGGGAGGCTGTCGTTGCGATCGCGCGACTTCCACTAACGAACGCGTGATTCCGGGCTAGCCGAGCAGCATCGGCTTTGTGATGCCATAACCTTCAGCTTAGTCGACGCCAATAGTGCGTAGCTCGTCGATGGTCGTCTGGTTCTCGGTGTATTCGTCGATTGTCTGTTTGCCATTGCCTCACCAATCACGTTCTGACACCGAGACATGTGTCTTTCCATGCAATCCGTTCACATTGCCCCCCATGACTTGATCACGTGCCATTAGCGAGCTGCCGGTTTTTTGGGAATTGCAGTGGAGCAATTGTGCTGCTCACCAGGTGTCCGTAGCGGCTGTTTGTGACTTTTGCCACCGTAGCTTGAGTACCGGCGCGCCGCGCAGTATGGTGCGCGGATCACTAAGGGAGGGCGCGACCGTGCGATCCGGCCAGAGGTAGTGCGAATGTCTCGGGTACTCATCATTGACGACTCTGCGACCGAAGTGGCGCACCTGCGCGGCATTCTGGAGCAGGCCGGATATGACACGCTGGCCGCCCAATCCGGCGAGGAGGGTGTCTCTGTGGCAAAAACAGAGATGCCTGACGTGATCCTGATGGACATTGTCATGCCAGACCTTAATGGCTTCCAGGCGACGCGGCAGCTGTCAAAACACGACGCGACCAAGAACATTCCCGTCATTGTTGTGTTAAGCAAGTCCGAACAAACGGATCGCATCTGGGCGATGCGTCAGGGCGCGTGTGAGTATTTGACAAAACCGGTGGATGAGAGCGCGCTGGTGCACGCGGTGAATGCTGTCCTGGTTGCCTGAACTCCAGGTCGCTGGCCGCCGCCGTTACTCCATATTCCTGTTACTCCATATTCTTAGACGCGACCGGTTAGCAGGCCGGGTAAGGAACCAATATGTCTGATTACAAAATCGCTTTGATTCCCGGGGACGGGATCGGCAATGAAGTTGTCCCTGAAGGCGTGCGCGCGCTGGAAGCGGCAGGTAAGCGCTACGGCATTTCTTTCAGCTGGCAGGAGCATGACTGGAGTTGCGAGCGCTATCAGAAGCTTGGCGCGATGATGCCGGAGGACGGTATCGAGCAGGTGAAAGGCACGGACGGCATCTTTCTCGGCGCTGTCGGGTTTCCGGGTGTACCGGACCATGTGTCGCTGTGGGGTCTGCTGATACCGCTACGCCGGGAACTCCAGCAGTATGTCAATCTGCGCCCGGTGCGTCTGTTGAAGGGGATTCTTTCACCACTTCGCGACCGCGGCCCGGAAGACATCGACTTCTTTGTCGTGCGCGAGAACAACGAAGGCGAATATTCCGAGATTGGTGGGCGATTGTTTGCGGGCACCGATGCGGAAATGGCGATGCAGGAAAGTGTCTTCACGCGGCGAGGGATTGACCGAATATTGCGTTATGCATTTGAGCTGGCGGCGTCACGCGCAGCCAAGCATGTTACCTCGGCCACCAAGTCCAACGGCATCATCCACACGATGCCTTATTGGGATGAGCGCTTCGCCGCCATGAGCGAACACTACCCGGGCATCAAGACCGACCAGTATCACGTCGATATTCTGGCGGCGAACTTTGTGCTGCATCCCGACTGGTTCGATGTTGTGGTCGGTTCGAACCTGTTTGGGGACATCTTGTCCGACCTTGGCCCCGCGGTTGCCGGCACAATCGGTGTTGCCCCTTCGGCCAATATCAATCCCGAGAAAGACTTCCCGTCGATGTTCGAACCCGTGCACGGGTCCGCACCAGACATAGCGGGTCGCGGGATCGCCAACCCAATCGGTCAGATCTGGTCGGGCGCGATGATGTTGGACCACCTGGGTCACAGCGACGCGGCGCAGGCGATCGAACGCGCTATCGAAGTTGCTCTGGAAGACCCCGCGTTGCACACGCGCGATCTTGGCGGCCAGGCTGACACGGTCACGCTTGGTAAGGCGATCGCGGAGGCCATCGAATGACCTTGGCGAGATTGAATTGGGAGCGTCAACGTCATCAAAGTCGACGTTGACCCTCAAGGGGTGAGTCCGCGTGTACGGCGCGAGAGGTTCACCAGCATTCCGGCTGTGGCGCCCCAGATGAAGCGTTGCTCGAACCTGAGCACGTAGTAACGACGCTCGCTGCCTTGCCAGGGTCGCGATTCAATCACGTGGTTGTCCGGGTTCAGGACAAAATCCAATGGCACCTCAAACGCTTCGGCTACCTCAAAATCGTCCAGTTGCAACGCAAAATCCGGACGTACAAACCCCACAATCGGCGTGACCATGAAGCCAGTACCGGTTTGGTAGTTGTCTAGCCGGCCGACAACCTCCACATATTGGGCTGCGAGGCCTATCTCCTCGCGGGACTCTCTGAGCGCGGTTGCCACCGCGTCCGAGTCTTCCGGTTCAACGCGTCCGCCTGGAAAACTGATCTGGCCTGCGTGATGTTTGAGGTGGTCCGTTCTCTGCGTAAGCAATACGGTCGGCCCGCTGGAGCGCTCGACGATGGGAACCAGAACCGCGGCTTGTTTGAGGGCCGTCGTAACGGGACGCCGCGCGTTTAGCGTGTGGTCGCCCTCCGGCTCGTCCGGCGGGTCGTTCGAATGGAGCGGTTTGAGGCTTTGGACAATGAGGTCTCGCATGATGTCAGACATGTTAAAGCAAGGTCAGCACCTCCGCGTAGGCGCGCGGGCTGTCAGGTAGAACGGATGAGCGCAATTTCTAAAGAAGTTCAGATAGCAGGTGCCGGGGATGAAGGCCTCGGTACGCTGATGCACGATATTGCATATGCCATCGGGCAGGTCGTCTGTGCGCAGACGGCAATCATCAAAAAGCTTGTGGTTGCATATGCGAGCGGTGGCCACGTGTTGCTGGATGATGTCCCTGGGACGGGTAAGACCACGCTCGCGAAGGCGCTTTCCAAAGTAATGTCGCTCAAGTTCCAGCGCGTTCAGTTCACGCCGGATCTGTTGCCTGCGGACATCCTCGGGGTCTCGGTATTCAACCAGCGCGACCAGGCTTTTGAGTTTCACGAGGGGCCAATCTTCGCGGACGTGTTGCTGGCGGACGAGATCAATCGAGCATCCGCGCGCACCCAATCTGCGCTGTTGGAAGCCATGGCGGAACGGCAAGTCAGCATTGACGGGCAACAGCGTAAATTGCCTGCGCTGTTTTTCGTGATTGCCACGCAGAACCCGCTCGAATTTCAGGGGACGTACGCGTTACCAGAATCTCAGATGGATCGTTTTGCAATGCGGCTTTCCCTCGGTTTCGTCCCACCGGCGGACGAGGTCCGTATCCTCGATGCACAAGACCATCACGAGCATCCGATAGACTGCCTGGGCGCGATGGCCGCCCCGGCTGATTTGCACGCTTTGCGAGCGGCTGTCGCCGAGGTTAACGTCAGTCCGGAGGTCAAGCGTTACATCGTCGACCTGGTAGGCGCGACCCGGGCAACGGGAGGCGTAGTTCACGGGGCCAGCGCCCGTGCATCCCTGTCATTGATGAAAACCGCGCAGGCGCTGGCGAAGTTTGAAGCGTTGGACTTTGTGACGCCGGACCATGTGCAGGCACTGGCCGTGGATGTAATCGCACATCGTCTGGTGCTGAATCCGCAGGCACGCCACAGCGGTTTGTCTGAAAAAGAAGTGGTTCACAGCATCCTCGATCAGGTGCCGGTGCCTGTTTGAGCGAGTGTGAAGCAAACATCCCCCGGGTGACATTCAACTGGTGAAGGCTGCAGCGGTGGGTAGTTGGCGAGACAGGCGTGGCAGGCGACTGTTTCGCTTCTATGGATTCCTGCAAAGCCTGGATCGCTGGTTCAGCCGTCGCTTTACGACACTCGGTCGCATGGCAATGTGGGCCATGATCATCACCGGGCTGTTTGCGCTCGATACGCGTCGCAGCCAAGCCTATCAGCTGTTCGCAGTGCTGGTTGTGCTGTTGGTGATTGCCTGGGTGTCAACCCGCTGGCGTCGGCCACCGGCGGTATCGTTGAGCCGTCTCTTGCCCGGTTATGCGACCGCTGGAGAGCCGTTCAGCTATCGGGTGAAGGTGCAGACGCCAGGCCTGAACGGCCGGGAGATTTGGTTGCGGGACGTGCTCTCGGGTCCGCAACCCGATGCGGTGCAGTTCCGCAGACTACGCGAGCCCAACGCCAGTCGGCGCGGCTGGTTTTACCGTCGCGCGGGTTTTACCCGGTGGGTATGGCTGTCACGTCGAGCGCGTGGTGCAGACACTATCGGCGCGACCCTGGTCACGACCACCAAGGAAGATAGTGTCACGATGACTTTGTGGCCGCTGCGCCGCGGATACCTGCATTTCACCGCGATGGAGGTGGGCGCCACCGAGCCGCTCGGGATCTGTAGGCGCATGGGGATGGTCAAGCTTGGCGGACAGTTGCTCGTGCTTCCGCGCCGTTTTTCGGTGGCCAAACCGATATTTCCAGGCGGTGGCCAGACCGGCGCCCTGGGTGGCGGGCTCGTCGCCATGCCTGGACAGTCAGACGAGTTTCTCGGATTGCGCGAGTACCGGCCTGGCGACCCGGTCAAACATATACACTGGAAACGCTTTGCGAGTCTCGGTGAGCCCATTGTGCGCGAGTTCTGCCAGCAGGCCAGCCAACGTGTGGCCGTCGTGCTCGATGGCTACGGGGCGCTCAACGGCGAACCGCGCCTGGAAACCGCCGTCGAAGTGGCAGCGTCTGTTGCCGAACACGCCCACCTGGCAGACGGCGCGGTCGACCTGATTCTGGCTGACTGCATGACGTCGTCCGCCGGTCCTGCAGCGGTGGGCCTGGACGGATTGCTGGCAAAACTCGCCTGTGCTGACGGGACATTGCAACGCGACGCCCATGCCATTGCCCAACGGGTCATGTCGGCGCAACAACAGGTACGCGGAATTGTGTATGTGTTGGTCGAGTGGGACGACGCGAGCCTCGATATGGTGCGCAACTGGGTGGGTTGCGGACTGGCGGTTAGCGTGATTGTCGTGGGCCCTGATGACATGCCTGAGGTGTCGCTGCAGCAGTTGCCTGATGGCGCCAAGGTGCGCTTTACGACAGCGGGGGATGCCCGGCGGGATCTGAGCGCATGAGTGCAACGGCGCCGCCGAGGGCCCCTACCGTTGTAAATGATTCGCCACGGCCCGACTTTCCCCCGTTGCTAGTAAGCGTAGCCATCCTGGTGTGGGGTTACTCCATCGAAGTATTGCCGGTGGCATTGTTGCTGGTGCTGGCCTACGAAGCTGCGCGCTGGATTCCGTGGCGGTGGCGTTTTACCGATCAGGATTTTCATCGACTGGTCGATCTGACTGCGCTGCTGTTTGTCGTCGTGGCCGTCTATCAGTTCGACCAGCGGCGCGTAAATGGCGTCTACGGCATCTTGCAATGGTTGCCCGGGCTTCTGTCCATACTGCTGCTGGCAGAGCGGTTCAGTGAACACGGACAGGTACCTTTGTCAGCGTTTTTCCTGCGTATGCGGCGCGCCGTTTTCCGTGGGGAGCTGGATGGCTCGGCTTCGGTGCCGTTTGTCTATCCCTATTTTGCGGTCGCTCTGGTCTCCGCCTCTGCTGGCATATTCAGAGGTAGCGAGTTTTTTGTAGTGGTAGCGGTGTTGCTTGCCTGGGGGCTTTACCATGCACGTCCACGCGGCGCCTCCTGGGTGATATGGATGTTGCTGATCGCACTCGTGCTGGGACTCAGCTTCGGCTTGCAGACTGGCATCAAGGAGACACGCCGGGCGCTCGAGCCGCTGTTCATGGAGCTCATGCGCGACTATCTGGCGTCGGTACGAGACCCCTTCCGCTCCCATACGGCTCTTGGAGAAGTCGGTGAACTGAAAGCATCGGAACGGATAGAGCTGCGATTGCATGTCCAGCCTGGCACTCCAGTTCCCGCACTACTGCATGAAGCCACGTATCGCCAGTTCAGTCGTAACCGCTGGTTGGTAGGCAACCAGAAGATGCGTGCATTGATCCCTGCGGAGGGCGGGTTCACGTGGGATCTGACACCATCGATGCCCGCGGTGGACCCGGATGCTCTACGAGGACCAGATGAGTCCGATGCGCCGGGTTATGCAGAGCTCGCGGAAGCCAGGGCGAACATGCCTGCGCCACTATTACCCAAGCACCGGGTCCGCATATCCCGACATATGCCACGTGGGCGTGGCCTGGTTGCGGTACCTGCCGGCGCGACCGCTCTACACGATTTTGGCGTCGAGAGTCTGCACCGCCACAAGCTTGGCACCCTGAAAGTGGGGCGCGGACCGGAATTTGTTTCCTATGCCGTGACCTATGGGGCGGACAGTCACGTACCGTCAGCGCCCGATGCCGCCGATCTCGTGGTGCCAAGACGTTATGCCGCGACCTTGCGTAATTGGCTTCAGCGCCGTCATATCAGCAGTGCGTTGACGCCTGCCCAGGTGGTGTCGGCTGTTGCGAGAGGGTTTGCTGACGGTTACAGCTACAGCTTGCGCCTGCCAAGTCGGGTGCGTCCGCTGCCTCTTCGGGACTTTCTGGAAGAGACCCGCTCCGGCCACTGTGAGTTCTACGCGACGGCGACGGTCCTGCTGCTGCGGGCTGCCGGAATCCCGGCGCGTTACGCAGCGGGTTACGCCGTGCATGAATGGAGTTCGTTGGAAGAGGCATATATCGTGCGTAGGCGGCACGCGCACTCATGGGCTTCCGTTTTTGTAGCGGGCAGATGGCACGACGTGGACACAACCCCGGCTAACTGGGCTGTCGATGAGGCCAGGGAAGCGCCCTGGTGGGGCGATATTTACGCTGTTGGCGCGTGGCTGCGATACCTCTACTCCAGTTGGCGTTGGCGCACGACCGGAGAAGGGGACGACGATGGGCAGCCGTGGTTGCTGTGGGTGGCCTTGCCGCTGGTCGGTTATCTGATCTGGCGATTACGCGCGGAACGCGTGCGTGCCCACGACAACAGAGCGGCCGTACCGGAGCCCGTGGCGCAGTCGCCGTTACGGGACGTCCTGGCGCGTCTGGAAGCGCTTGGGCTGGAACGTCGCCCCGGCGAGACCAGCGCCGCGCTCTGCGCGCGGGCGACGCACGAATGTCCCGAGCTTGCGATGGAGCCCATCATGGAGATCGCGTTGCCATTACATGCGCGCTTGCGGTTCAGTGCGAATGGTCTCTCGGAGCACGAGGTCGAGACTCTGAAAGGCGTTTGCGTGCAGTGGTTGGCGGCGTCCCCAAAGCCGGGAATTCGGCCCGAGGCTGAATGAAGTGAAAAAATACTGCGGAAGTGAAAATAATACCGCTGAAATGCGGAAATTTTGGTGCGATTTATTACACATAACTCCTCAGAATGTGAAGTTCGTCGCATACCTGTAACTGTCCGTGCGGACCAATAGCCCCATCAAAACGTAACGCGGATGTGCGCCACAAGCAGCCCGGCAAAAAGGACTGCAAACAGATGGCAGGAGCACTCGTAATCGTACCCTTGCGGCTATCGCCGGTAGCGCTATGCACTTGATGCTGGCAGGTAGCGTTGGGGGCGGCATGCAAGCTGAACTCAGCGCGACGTTGTTGTCGCTATTGCTGGTCGTCCCGCTCTTCGCTGGCTGGCTGGAATCCGAACAAGGGGCCAGTTGCGGCTCAAGCCTGATTACCACATCAAGACTCAGCCGTGGCGCGCCTCGGCGTGCTACGCCGTTCTCCTCCCCCCCTGAGCAATCAGGGTTATGGCCGCGCCGACGTGGCCTGTTTTTTGTCTGGATTCAGTTGTCGCGTCAGGTCTGCGCAAACGGGCCTAGTTCAACGTCTCTGACACTTCGTGCACCACGGTCGTCCGCTCGGTTGGGAGCGCCAGATCCCACTGCGCTTTGGCGACGGCATTTCTCAATAGCGCGCGTAGTGAGTGCAGGATATGCCTGTCGAGCGCAACCTCTATACCCAGGCCTTCAGCCGGGTGCATACACAACACGGCCGCGCCCGTGTTGCTGCACTTGCGCTGTGTGCGGGTTACCAGGGCGGGCGTCTGTCCCAGGGGACGGGTTGCGCCCTCCGCGTCGTAATGGGTATCAAAGTCGGCGCTCGCCAACGCGGAAGCCTGTTCGAACTCCGGGATAGCGGCGCGCGCGTGCGCGGGTGCGCTCGGATGATCCGCTGGCGTCACTGCTACCATTTGCTCCAGAATTGGTCACAATAAACGCACGTAACGGCGTGTAAGCCAGAACTGAAATTCAGTGTGCTCGTCAGTGCTGACGCGCAACAACAGCCGGTCTTCCGCAGGCGCGAAACTCACCTGGATCTGCGACAGTTTGGCCATGCAACCTCTTGTGGCAATGGGCGAATCCGCGAATCTTACCAATTCACCGGTTCCGGGTACTGCGCGCACGGTCACAACTCCAATCCGGCAGAAACCTGTACACAAAGGAAACAGCTCTTGTCAGCAGCTTCACTTGGGCCGCGGGCCCGGTACGAACAAGACCTCACGCAGCCCGGATTTGTTGCCGATCCGCAACAGAAGAGTGCGGTGGATGCACTGGAGCAGATCTATCTGGAACTGCACAAACCGGTCCCGCAGGCGCCTTCCACCGGCCTGTTCGATTTCTTCAAGAAACCGGCCAGTACCAAGGTCGGGGGTGTTAAGGGTCTTTACCTGTGGGGCGGGGTTGGTCGCGGCAAGACCTATCTGGTGGACACATTTCACGAATCGCTGCCGTTCGAGCAGAAGATTCGGACTCACTTCCATCGATTCATGCAGCGCATTCATGCGGAATTGAAGACTTTGGGTGGTCGCCAGGATCCGCTGCAAATTGTTGCTGATCGTCTAGCCAAAGAGGCTCGGGTGCTCTGTTTTGACGAGTTTCACGTGTCCGATATCACCGATGCCATGTTGTTGGGGCGCCTGCTTGAAGCCTTGTTCGAGCGAGGTGTGACGCTGGTAACAACTTCCAACATCGAGCCGGACGGATTGTACAAAGGTGGCCTGCAACGACAGCGGTTCCTGCCGGCAATTGAACAAATCAAAATGAACACACTCGTCATGCATATGGCGGGTGACGAAGACTTCCGCCTGCGCGCGTTGGAGCAGGCGGAGATCTACCATCACCCCATCGATGACGGCGCCGAGTCCACATTGCAAGACGCATTTGAGCAGTTGGCCGGCAGCCACGAGTCAAAGGCTACAGAGGTGGAAATTCTCGGGCGGCAGATTCCGGTACGCGCCATTGCCGATGGTGTTGTGTGGTTCGACTTCGAGGCCTTGTGTGATGGCCCGCGTGGCGCCGCCGACTACATCGAAGTGGCTCGCCTTTTTCACACGGTCCTGTTATCCGGCGTCCCGCAGTTCACCAAGAAGGACAACGACCGCGCGGCGCGTTTCATCGCACTGGTAGACGAGCTTTATGACCATTCCGTGAACCTGTTGGTTACGGCAGTTGCTGCCCCGACAGAGCTTTACGTCGAGGGACGCCACGAGTTTGCTTTCCAGCGCACCGTCAGCCGGCTGATCGAAATGCAGTCGCGCGATTATCTGCACCGTCCGCATCTGCCCTGACCGTCTTCTTGAGGTTGCCGCGACGGGAGTTCCCGTTTGGCGCCTTATTGGGGTATGGTCGGAAGTCAAGAGGTACGCACGGGCCCAATGAGCGCGGGAGACGGCCCACGACAAACTTAAGAAAACAATAAACTATGACCTGACAGAGGAAGCACAAATGCCCGAATACACCACGGCGGATATCCGCAATCTCGCTGTCGTTGGCCACGGGGGAGGTGGCAAAACGACTCTCGTCGAGGCTTTGCTGGCAAATGCAGGGGCCATTTCGGGGCCGGGTAAGGTTGAGAGAGGTACCACGGTCACTGATTTTGAACCTGAAGAAAAAGGGCATCAGCATTCCATGTTCTCCGCTGTCGCGAGTTACGATCGCAACGGCAAACACGTCAACTTTATCGATACCCCGGGTTATCCGGACTTCGTAGGCCGCGCACTGGCTGTGTTGCCCGCGGTCGAGACGGCGCTGGTGGTTGTCGACGCCCGCTCCGGTGTGCAAACGACAACCAGACGTGTCATGGATGCAGCCGAAGCCCAGGGGCTTTGCCGCATGATTGTTGTGAATCGCATTGACGCCGATGAAGTCGACTGTGAAGGCATACTGGCCCAGATTCAGGAAGCCTTCGGCTCCGAATGTTTGCCACTCAACCTGCCCACCGGTGGTGCCAGCGGTGTTGCGGATTGTTTTTTCTCGCCGGACACGTCTGCACCCACGGATTTTTCCGATGTGGAGTCTGCTCACACCGAAATGGTGGATCAGGTTGTCGAAGTCGACGAAAACCTGATGGAACTGTATCTTGAGCAGGGTGATGAAATGGCACCCGAGCAGTTACACGATGCGTTTGAGCTGGCGCTGCGCGAAGGGCATCTGATTCCGGTCTGTTTCACGTCAGCGGTGAACGGTGCGGGTGTCGCGGAACTTGCCGAGACGATCGAGCGGGTCATGCCTAACCCGGCAGAGGCGAACCCACCACACTTTGTGCAGGACGGCGATGATGGCAGCACTTCGGTTGTCGTGGAGCCCGATAGTGGGAAACACGTCGTTGCACACGTCTTCAAGCTGACGCTGGACCCATTTGTCGGGCGTATGAGTGTTTTTCGTGTGCACCAGGGCACCATCACAAAAGACACCCAGCTGTTCGTGGGGGATTCCCGCAAGGCGCACAAGCTCAGTCACCTTTACGCAGTGCAGGGCAAAGAGACTGTGGAGGTTGGTAACGGTATTCCGGGAGACATACGTGCTGTTACCAAGATTGACGAAATCCAGTACAACGCCGTGTTGCATGACGATCATGCGACCGACAATGTACGTATGGATGCCGATGCATTGCCTGCGCCTATGTATGGTCTTGCGATCGAGGCGAAGACTCGCGGTGACGAAGGGAAGATCTCCGACATGCTTGCGAAGCTGTCGGCGGAAGACCCTACATTTGTCGTGGAACACAACACGACAACCAACGAAACGGTCATTCGCGGTGTGGGCGAACTGCACTTGCGTATGACGTTGGAGCGCATGAAAGAGCGTTACAACGTCGAGGTAGAAACACGCACGCCGAAGATTGCATTCAAGGAAACCATTCAAGGGCCCGCGGAAGGACATCATCGCCATAAGAAGCAGTCCGGCGGCGCAGGACAATTTGGTGAAGTCTTCTTGCGTGTTGAGCCGCTGGACCGCGGCGAGGGTTTTCACTTCGAGAATGCTGTTGTCGGCGGCGTCATTCCGTCGCAATTCATTCCTGCAGTCGAGAAGGGCGTGCGTCAGGTACTGGAGACAGGCGCCATCGCCGGCTATCCGATGCAGGACGTAAAGGTGACCGTCTACGACGGCAAGCACCACTCCGTTGACTCCAAGGAAATTGCGTTTGTGACGGCGGGCAAACGCGCGTTTCTGGATGCTATCAACAAAGCGAAACCGGTTGTTCTTGAGCCCATCGTTAACATCGACGTGACGGCACCTCAGGAAAACATGGGCGATATCGCCGGTGACTTATCGAGCAAACGCGGCCGTATCAACGGCACAACTGCGCTCGCGGGCGGTATGGTCAATGTAGCTGGGCAGGCGCCTCTGTCCGAACTGGAGACTTATCAGTCGGAATTGAAGTCAGTGACTGGCGGCGCCGGTACCTACTCGATTGAGTTAAGCCATTACGATCCGGTTCCACGCCCGGTGCAGCAGGAATTGATGGCTGCCTTCAATCCAAGTTCCGACGAAGATTGAGACTGCCTCGGCAGGCGACCATGACAAATCAGAATGAGCGATTCAGGGTCTGCACTTTGCAGACCCGCGGTGACGTCCGCAAACACCGCGCATGGTTGGCGGGCTCGTATCCCTCGGCCAATTTAACGTCAGCCGATTAGACGTCGTCCTTGTCCCAGCCGTAGTCGAACGTGATTTCCTCGTCGGCGCGAATGCGCTTCAGCGCGTAGAGATCTTCTCCTTCAAAATAGGCATTTGGCTTGAACGAATGGTTCAGGTAACGCAGCCGGTTCTGCCCGCGGATGCCGTACTCGGTACCGTCTTCTTCCGTAATCCACAGCACGTATTTGCCGTTACGTTTGGCACGGGGCCCGCTGTAACGTCCGATGTACTGATTCTTTTTGATCGTTTGTTGCGCAAAAGCGCCGCGCCCGTGGATCGTTGAGTCCGTCACGTAGACCAGGTTTTTGAGTTTCATGAGTGTGCGCGCGGCTAGCGCCGCTCTACTTGCACTGCGATGGATTGCAGGAGGCGGAATTGCAGCACGGTGCCTGCCGCGATTCTGACCTCTCCGCGACGCTCTTCGATGCCGTCGCTCGCGCGTGTAATAACCTTGTGCGTACCCGTCCTGAGGAATACCGGTTCCCCATCGATCTCGAGTTCTTGCAACACCACTTGCAGAAATCCCGTGTCGTTGGAACTGCGAGCCCGGCGCACACGAGAGACACGACCCACTACACGATGATCAGACTCCGCCACAGTGACATTCGCCAGGCCCAGTGGTTTGGTGAGGCGCATGGTGAAACGGTCACCATTGCGGTTTCGGCGCGATGAGATTGCTGTTTCGAGCCGGGCCTGGATCACAGTACCCGTCGGTAATACGAGCTTCTGTGACTGTACGCGAGGACGTATGGTCAGACTTTGTACGTCCTCGATTTTGTACGCTTGCTCTTGGCGGTCGACCAGAAAACGAATCACCGCTGGAGAGCCGCCACGATATTCGCCTTGCAGCGGAGTACCGTCCTGCAACATCAATGTGTCTGCCAAGGCTTGTGGCACCAGACAGCACAGCACGATGCCAAGCGCGCGGATAATGCCAAACGTTACAGATCGAAAGAGCACGAACCCCTCAAGCCTATGGGTGTCGGATGTTATATGCACGACCCGAATATACACGATGGTATGTAGTGTTGGGTGTTGTGTTCTGCACGCGATACGGCTCGTGTAGAGTCGCTGTCCAGGCGCATTTAATCAGGCTGGAGGCATGAACAGGTTGTCGATGCACTTGCGTATGTTTGTGGCGACACTATGGCTCGCAGGCGTCGTGCCAATTGCCCTGGCGGATGAACAGGTCAAGCACGGTGAGTATGTATTCAAGGTTGCCGGTTGCCTCGCGTGCCATACGGACACCAAAGAGGGTGCGAAGCCACTTGCGGGTGGGCACGCCCTCAAAACCCCTTTTGGCGTGTTCTACTCGCCCAACGTGACACCACACCCCGAGCATGGCATCGGCCGCTGGACGGTTGAGGATTTCCGCGTTGCGTTGCGCGAGGGCGTTGGAGCGGATGGCCGCGACTACTACCCTGTGTTTCCGTACACCAGTTACACGGAAATGACGGATAGCGATATCAACGCCTTGTTTGCTTATATGCGCACGGTGAAGTCGGAGGCGCGCCCGAATCAGGAGCACGACATTCCCTGGTATATGCGCTGGCGCTTCGTCAATTGGGTCTGGAAGCTGTTGTTCTTCAGCGAAGGCCCGTACGAGAACGTTGCGGATAAATCCAGCAGCTGGAATCGCGGCGCGTACATATCGCGGGCGCTCGCGCATTGCAGCGAGTGTCATTCACCAAGGGGCTTGTCGGGTGCCATCGATCAAGATCTGTATCTTGCCGGTACCGTGGCCGGGCCGGACGGCACCACCGTGCCCAACATCACGCCCGACAAGAAGACCGGGATAGGCAATTGGGAGAAGCTGGATCTGCGCGCGTACCTGGAATATGGCGAGATGCCGGATGGAGACTACGCTGGCGGATTAATGGCTGAGGTCATCGACAATGGACTCAGCTTCATGAGCACGGATGATCGAAGTGCGGTCGTTGAATACCTGTTATCGCTGCCGCCGATTCACAGGCCGGAACTAGGCAGTAGCGAATGACCAAGCCGGAGGCCGCGTCGCTCAGGCTTTCGGCAGCGTAATTGTCGGCGTGGACTTGTCGGGATCCGAGTGGAAGCCTTTAACCATCAGCAGGTACTGGCCGCGTTGCGAAAGGCCCGCGTCGTGTACCAACTGACGCGCGATCTGCGGCTGATGGTCCAAATCGTCCATGTCCACCTCTACTGGCAATTTGCCCCAGCACAACGCCAGCCGGCGCGACGTCGCGGCGTTGCTACTGACGGCCACAATTGGCGCGGCGGGGCGCGCGGCGCTCATCGTCAGTGCCGACATCCCGGATTCTGAGAACGTGACCACCGCGCGCACGCCCAGGTCGCGGGACATCGTCGACATGGCGCGCGCGATTGCATCTCCAAACGTATGGGTGTCGTCGTTCAACTCAAGTGTCAGGGATTCAAAACCTTCCTGGCGCCACAGGTGAGCCTCGGCTTGTCGCGTAATGCGATCCATCATCTGCACGGCTTCGACCGGGAAGGCACCCGACGCGGTCTCAGCTGACAACATGACCGCATCGGCCCCCACAAACACGCTGTGGGAAACATCCGTTACTTCAGCGCGCGTGGGTCGCGCGTTTTCGATCATCGATTCCAGCATCTGAGTCGCGATGATGACCGGCCGGTTGTAGATGCGCGCGCGGTCCACCAACTGTTGTTGAATAGCCGGTACTTGCTCTTGAGGCAGTTCCACACCCAGATCGCCGCGGGCGACCATGATGGCGTCCGCCGCTTCCACAATGGCGTCAATGTCCTGCAGCGCCTCGGGGCGCTCAATCTTCGCAATGAGCGAGGCCGTGTGCGGGTGGGCGTCCACCAGTGTCCGCAACTCGTTCAAATCCGCCGCACTGCGCACAAATGACAACGCCAGATAGTCGACGCCCAGGCTCAAGGCGAACTGCGCGTCAGACCGGTCCTTGGGTGTTAATGAGGGCGCCGATACGCGCACGTCTGGCAGGTTGATACCTTTGCGCGCGGTCAAGTGTCCGCCCTGGACTACTTCGCAGCGGACCTCGGTGCCTTCGACCGCCAGTACTTTCAGCTCCATGACGCCGTCGGCCAGCAACACCCTGGCACCAACCTCCAGGTCGTCCGCGAGCGCGTCATATTGCGACGGGATCAGGCCTGGCGCACCGTCAACATCGCGTACCGTAATCGTGACCGGTTCGCCGTCAATCAGGTCAATGCCGCCATTGGCAAAATGACCAACGCGAATTTTCGGGCCACACAGGTCCGCCAGAATGGCCACCGCTCTGCCGGCGTTGTCAGCCGCCCGGCGGATGCGATGAAAGACATCCGCATGCCCCTCTTGATCACCATGCGACATGTTCAGCCTGAACATATCCACACCTGCGTCGATCAATGCCGCCACGCATTCCTCATCCGCTGATGCCGGGCCCACGGTGGCAACGATTTTTGTACGTCGCTTCTTGAGCATCTGGATATCAGTCTTGATCACAATGGCGTGCTAACCGATTTCGTCTAGAGAACGGCGATATGGTGCCGAATTTCTCATCGAAGCGCACAACGACGTCACAATTGTGCACATGTGCTTGGGGGAGCACGTGTGAGTTGCTAACCTTGTAAGCTGAACTGTAAACGCGCGGTCGCGCTTATAGGGCATAGGGAATCTGCGAGCGATGTTTGACTTACTTGCCATCCTGATCACGCTGTCGGCGATCTTCAGTTACGTGAATCACCGTTTTATCGGTTTGCCGACGACCATCGGTGTCATGCTGATCTCACTGGTCGTTTCGTTGGGCATCATCGCGGCTAACGCAGTGGGAATCGGTGATATCCACGCATTGGCGCACAGCATCATCGCGCCCATCGATTTCAATTACGTCCTGATGCAAGGCATGTTGTCGCTGCTCCTGTTTGCCGGCGCGATGCATGTCAATTTGCAGGAACTCGCGAATTTCAAGTGGCCGATCGGCATCCTGGCCTCTATAGGGGTGGTTGCTTCCACGTTTGTGATTGGTGGCGCTACCTACGTTATCTTCCCAATCGTTGGCATCGACCTTCCGTTTATCTACTGCCTGCTGTTCGGCGCGCTGATCTCGCCAACAGATCCGATTGCCGTATTGGGCATTCTCAAGTCGGCCAATGCGCCGAAGAGTCTGGAAGTCAAAATTGCTGGTGAGTCGCTGTTCAACGATGGCGTAGCGGTTGTCGTTTTCCTCATCATTGCAGGTATTGCGGCCGGCACGATGACGTTCTCCGTGAGTGGGGTTGTCACGCTCCTGGCGCAGGAGGCGCTGGGTGGTGCAATCCTCGGCTTTGTGTTGGGTTGGCTCGTCTTCTTCCTGATGCGTTCAATCGACAACTATCAAGTTGAGGTGCTGATGTCGCTCGCTCTGGTACTCGGCGGCTACGCCCTGGCTGGCAAGCTGCATGTGTCCGGGCCTATCGCCATGGTTGTCGCTGGTCTGGTGATAGGGAACCGCGGTCGGGCCGAGGCTATGACAGACGTTACCCGTAAGCACCTAGACACTTTCTGGACTCTGGTTGACGAGTTACTGAATGCCCTGTTGTTTGTGCTGATTGGTCTCGAAGTCATCATTTTGACCTTCTCCGGGGATTATCTAATCGCCTCGCTGATTGCGATTCCAATGGTACTGGTCGCGCGGTTCATGTGTGTCGGACTGCCCGTCAGCGCCTTGCGCGCGTTAGGCAATGAGTTCACGCCCCACGCGGTCAAGCTGTTAACCTGGGGCGGCGTGCGCGGCGGTATTTCGGTTGCGTTGGCGCTGTCGTTGCCTGCGTCACCCGAACGAGACGCCATTGTTGCCGTCACCTACATCATCGTGCTGTTCTCGATCGCAGTGCAGGGTTTGACCATTGGTCCAATGGTGCGGCGGTTGCTCGGCAGTTCAAACAAACCTGCTTAACGCACGCAGCCAGTACAGCCGAGAGCGGATTGTGTCGGCATGATCCTGAATCTGCTAAAGAGCCGCCGTTTTGGCCCGTTTTTTGCCACTCAGTTCCTGGGCGCGTTCAACGACAACGTCTTCAAGAACGCGCTGGGCATTCTGATAGCCTTCCGGCTCGCAGGCGAACTGGCTTTATCCAGCAACACGCTGGTCAACCTGAGCTTTCTCGTCTTTATCGCACCCGCCTTTCTGTTCTCGGCTACCGCGGGACAGATAGCAGACCGGGTGGAGAAGTCGGGTTTGATTCGGCGTATCAAGATCGCGGAGATTTTGGTCATGTTGCTGGGAGCAGCCGGTCTGGTTCTTGGCAATGTTTACCTGCTGTTTTTGGTGCTGTTCCTGATGGGCACGCAGACTGCTTTTTTTGGCCCGGTCAAATACGGAATCTTGCCGCAGCATCTCAAAGAAGAAGAGTTGGTGGGCGGTAACGGGCTCATCGAAATGGGCACTTTTCTGGCAATTTTGCTGGGTACGTTACTGGGCGGAATACTGATTGCTTACGACCACGGGCAGTGGTTCGTCGCTGTCGTTGTAGTCGTGGTTGCCGTTGGTGGCTGGGCGTCGTCGCGCGGGGTACCCATCGCCGACGCGTCGGATCCAGAACTTCAAATTCGCTGGAACATCTTCGCCGAGACATGGCGGATCCTGATGTTTACTCGTTCCAACCGCACGGTCTTCAACTCGGTGCTGGGTATTTCCTGGTTCTGGTTCTATGGCGCAACGTTCCTGGCGCAGTTTCCGAACTTTGCAAAATTGCACCTCGGTGGAAACGAGCAGGTCGTGACGATTCTGCTGACGGTCTTTTCGCTGGGCATCGGTCTTGGTTCTTTGTTGTGCGAGCGTATGTCGGGACGGCTGGTGGAGATTGGCCTGGTTCCGTTTGGCGCGTTTGGTCTGACGGTTTTCTCGTTTGACCTGTATCTGGCTGTCCCGGAAATCCATGCAAGCACCAGCGTGGGACCGGGTGCTTTCCTGGCTGACCCAGGCAACTGGCGTGTGCTCGCAGACCTGTTTCTGATGGCCCTGTTTGGCGGCTTCTTCATTGTGCCGCTGTATGCGCTGGTGCAGTTGCGCAGTCCCAAGGACAAGCGCTCGCGCATCATTGCAGGTAACAACGTTCTGAATGCTGCGTTCATGGTTCTGGCGGGCATCGTTGCAATCGGATTGCTGGGCGCCGGATTGAGCATTCCGCAACTATTCCTGGTGGTCTCCCTGATGACGGCCGCGGTCAGCATCTACATCTTTACGCTGGTGCCAGAATTCCTGATGCGCTTCATCGTCTGGGCGCTGATTCACACGGTATACAAGCTGGATATCAGGAATGTCGACGAGATTCCGGACCAGGGGCCGGCCGTGCTGGTTTGTAACCATGTGAGTTTTGTAGACGCGCTTATCATTGCCGCGGCATGCCGAAGACCTGTGCGGTTTGTGATGGACCACAAGATTTTCAAAATTCCGATCGCAAGTTTTGTATTCAAGGTAGGGAAAGCGATCCCTATTGCGCCCAAGCATGAAGACCCGCTTGCCATGGAGCGCGCTTTTAAGCAAGTTGCGCGCGTACTTGAAGAAGGCGAGGTCGTCTGTATCTTCCCCGAAGGCAAGATCACCCAAGACGGCGCGATGAATGCGTTTCGGCCCGGCCTGAACCGGATCGTCGAACGCTCGCAAGTACCTGTTGTGCCGATGGCGCTGAGTGGCTTGTGGGGGAGCTTCTTCTCCCGCGCCGATGGTGCAGCGATGTCGAAGCCATGGCGTCTGGTGGCGCAGTTCCGCAGCCAGATCGAGTTGAGCGTCGGGAGCATCGTAAATCCCGACACATACGAGCTTGGGCGCGTTGAGGCAGACGTGCTTACGCTGCGCGGCGACCGCACCTGAGTTGGCGTGTGGCTCAGCCAGTTGCAGAAAAAGGGCGCTTTGAAAGTTAAAGCGCCCGAGTCAGGTAGGAGGAAGAAGCATCTGGTCCATGAGACCGTGTCGCTTGTATGTACTTACGCAAACGCCGTGCAAGATATTCCCGCAGCCCATCAATCTGCGGGTAACTGGTTGTTTAGTATGCAGATATTTCTTCCCCGAGAGATAGCTGTGAGCCGCAATTCGTCGCTACGATACGACTGCCAACCGTTAAATGGACAAAAATCTGGCGTTTAAACCCCAAAAGTCAAAAATTTGTATATGGATGCCCACAATCAGGTGACGCCAGGATTCCGGAACAACGCACGCCACATGAGTGGTATTGCCACTGCTATAAAAAGCCCGGACAGCACAAACGGGGCTCCCGGGAAGTGTAGGAGTGCCGCGTCGCGTGTAAACGTATAAAACAGATAGGTGGCAAGCGGCGGCATTGCGACGGATGCGAGAGCTGTCAGGCTAGCCAGTACCCCTTGTAGTTCACCTTGCTCATTGGCTTCCACGCGCGCGGACATCAAGCTTGTCAGTGCAGGACCCGCCAGGTCGCTCAGAGCCGCAAACGGGATTAGTGCAAACACGAGCCAGTCGACCCCTGCGAAGCCAAACGAGAATGCCGCCAGCGCACCCATCGTGAGGCCAACCAAAATTGTCCGTGGTTCGCCCAAGCGCTTGACGACCGGGCGCACAAGAGTGCCTTGCACCACGACTAGCCCGATACCGTAGGCGGCGAGCGAGATACCGATCATGGTCACCGACCAGTTGAAGGTGCTTTTACTCCAGTAGCTCCACACGCTGGGGTACACGTGGTTACCGAGTTCCAGCAGCAAATAGCCCACCAGCAGCCAACGGAGGGCCGGCAGACTCAGCGCACGGCGAAGTGCCCCGAACGGGTTGGCCCGCCGCCACGAGAACAACCGGCGAGAAGCCACGGGCAGCGTTTCAGAGAAGTAGAAGTACGCCAGCAAGCCGTTTGCCGCAGCCAGGACCGCCGCCAACATGAACGGCCCGCGAACATGCCACTCGCCCACCAGACCACCTAACGCTGGACCCATTACAAACCCCAGCCCAAACACCGCGCCGATAAAACCGAAACGGCGCGCGCGTTCCGCGGGCGGACTGACATCCGCGATGTAAGCACTGGCGGTCGCGTAAGTCGCGCCCATAATACCGGCGATCGCGCGACCCACGAGCAGCACCCACAAGGCCGACGCAGCACTGAGCACAACGTAGTCGATGGCCATCGCAAACAGTGAACTCAGCATCACCGGCCGGCGGCCAAAACGGTCCGACAAGGCGCCCAACAAAGGGGAGCACAGCAGTTGCATCAGAGCATAGAGGGTTGCGAGAAGCCCTCCCCATAACGCCGCGTCGCTGACTGACTGCACACCCATCGACAACATCAGGTCCGGCATCACGGGGAAGATGATGCCGATGCCGACGGCGTCCAGACCGACCGTCAGTAGGGCGACGTTGACGCCCGCGGTGTGCTTGGCGCGCGGACTCAGAGC
>MDTA01013903.1_pt1 | contig 36714 bp, 34 predicted proteins | sample 811151 | NCBI WGS metagenome assembly MDTA01 (sample SAMN05326648, study PRJNA326480) | marine metagenome | isolation source: seawater | place: Indian Ocean: South | collected 2010
CTAAAAACTGCTGCTCCTAATTCTAGATATTTCATAAGACTTCGATCATATTTTTGAAAAACTTTTAGGCTCAGTTCGGTTGTGGATACATATTCTTGGTTTAGATTTAAAAATTCATCCCCATTTTTATTAATTATTAAATTGTATGTGTTCCATAATAATTGATCATTTAAAGTTGGAGGTCTGTAATTAAATCCTTGATTGAAAAATAATTCATAGTTCTTATCCATTATAATTCCTTGCAAATGAGATCCAACCCTGAATGAAAATAATTGATTTTTATTTGAACGACTTAAATGTGTGTTTTTAACAAATTTATCTCCATTGTAATTATCAATAGTTTGTTTATGGTTATATACACTATTACTTTTTCTCAGACCAAACTCCCAACGAATATTTTGTATTTCTTGATTTAAAGTTTTAACAGAATATTTGACCACACCTGAATAGCCAAAATCATGTCGAGATAATTTGGCGCTATCTACCCATATTCGCTCTGAATATGAATCAGCTATGTTTTGATAGGATATATAATTATTTGATTCTTGCTCTACTTGGATTTTCCCACTAAGGCCCTTAAAGGCAATCTCTTTTTCTAATTTTAGTAATTTTGTGTGATCATTTATTCTCCTCTGCAGATTTGAAAAGAAATCGTCCTCCCAGGTCCATTTTTTTATACTTCCATTCAAATTTAATCTTCCAACAAGAGGTACCTTAAAATTGACATCCCCCTGATCAATAATCATATTATCAGCATTGAGAGTAAATCCAGAAGGGTATGTAATATCATTAAGTATAACCATTCTTCTGTATTCCAGATCCATGTTGGGATAATCAAAATTGATTGCATTATTATTATACTGTGATATGTGCTTTGTTCGCCCATCATACATTCTTATTTTTTGAGAATAATTTGATCCAAATAAAATTGGCCCAACCATTAGATTAAAATTGCCTCCTATGTCTTGATCACTTTTATCAGAAATTCCTAATGCATGGTGAATGTTAATTTTATTCTCTCTGGTATCCCTTGAGCTCAGGATAACAACACCTCCAAAATTGCCTGGACCAAATAAAATACTGCTACCTCCCCTTATGATTTCTACGTTCTTGATTGAAGAAATATCTATAAATGATAGGTCAGCAATACCATCGATAGAACGATTCAATTTAGCTCCGTCCAAAAAAACTGCAACTTCATTAGCATTACTTCCACGTATGTTTATGCTTTGTTTACCCCAAGCAGTGGTAGTGATATTGACAGATGCCATCTCCTGTAATATCTCAGTTGCATCACGTATACCGCGCATTTCACTTTCTTTCATTGTTATAATCTCTGTATTGCTAGATATACTATTGTCTGATACTTTTTTCTCTTTTATTATATTTATAGTTTCAACTTGAATCACTGTTCTTTTTAAATAAAATAATATAGTTTTAGACGGGTCTAGTACCTTAATCTCATTTTCCGAATATCCAATATATGTGCTTTTAATTGATACGGGAAAAGGGCCACTCCATTCTACAGAGAAAGATCCATCTGCAGCTGTAATAGTACCAATTTTATTGTCTTCTACAACAATGTTTGCACCAATCAATGGTTTCTTAGTTTCGGCATCAAAGGCAAAACCTTTTAGTTCTTCTTGGGCACTGCAAAAAGAAATAGCATATAAAAAAAAGTATAAGTGAAAAATCCCTATATACTTATTTTTCGTAAAATTATGTATTACCAATCAAATGGGCCTTCAATTAACCTCCACAAATAAAGGCTTACCAATGTTCTATAGGGTGACCAAATCATTGACTTTTTAAGGATTTCTTTTGGTTCTGGTAATTTTTCAAATTTATAATATTGTTTGAAGCCTTTTTGTACACCTAAATCGCTAATGGGGAATACATCCATCCGGTTCAAAGAAAAAATTAAGAACATCTCTGCTGTCCAAATTCCAACACCTTTAATTTTCACTAAATTATCAATTACATCCTTGTCATCCATATTATCTAAGTTGTTATATAAATCGGCTTCATGGATGAATTTTTCGGCAATATTATTTATGTATTCAACTTTTGATTTTGATAACCCAACTGATTTTAAGATAAATTTATCTGTTTTAATAACATCATATGGCGTAGGGTATGAATTATCTTTAAATATATTAACAAACCTTTCAGTGATTTTTTTTGCTGCTTTCGTACTTAATTGTTGGTAAATAACAGATCTCGATAATGATTTAAAATAATTTTTCTCCGGTTTAAGCTCTTCAATCTGAAAAGAATTAAGCAATTCACTAAGACTGGGATCCACATCCTTTAGATAATCAATGGCAGAATTCATTGAAAAAGAATTCTTATTTTCCGCATTCATAAATCTGAACAAGACTTTTTTCATTTATGGGTGTGCCATAAATATCACTGCTCTTCTTTTTTATTAACAAATTACATTCAGAAAGAAAAATATCTATCTGATGAGGGAAAAAAAGTCTAAAATCAAAATTATAGCTAACTCTTTCAATTTTATCATTTCGTTTGAGATACCATTTAATATGATTGATCTGTTTTTTTTCATCGTAATTATTTTCTTCCATAAATTGACATTTATAATTTTGATATTCAAAAATATCTGTAGCTGCAAAGAGTTTATTTTTCCCCCTATGTAATAATGAGGTTTTAGGTATAGACATAGAAATAAGAAATAGTCCACCTTCAGTTAGATGATGTTCTACGCATCTTAAGCATGACTTTACATCATCATCCGTTAGAATATGCTGAAATGAATTATAACTCATAAATATAAAATTAAATTTTTTTTTCATATTGAATTTTCTGACATCTTCAATAACAAAATCTACCCGGTCTTTATACTTCCTTCTTGCTTCCTCAATAAAAACTAAATTGGTATCTATACCTGTGTAATCGAAACCGTTATTTAAAAAAAATTTAGTTAACCGACCTGTACCGGAAGCTAGTTCAAGTACGGGGGTTTTGATTTTTTTTTTTATTGATTTTAAAAGTTTGAAATCCCAATTATATTTTTTATGAAGGGCATCATAAAGTATTGGGTTTGAATAAACATCCATGATATTTAAAAAGGATATTTTTAATTTAAAACAACTAAGCTTTTAGTTGTTTTATTAAGAATCTCACACTCATCATTCCCGATAATAACATCGTCCTCTATTCGCACACCACCCCAATTAGCTAGATAAATTCCTGGCTCAATTGTCATTACGTTATTTTTTTCTAAAACCTGTGTGCTTTGTGGGCTAAAACGAGGAGATGTGTGTATTTCAAGCCCTAAGCCATGTCCTGTACCGTGTGTATAAAACTCCCCATAACCCATTGATGATATATAATCACGAGTAGCGGAATCAACAGCACTACACTTAACCCCAGATTTTGCAACTTCGCATCCTCTTTTTTGTGCTTCTCTAACAATTGAATAAATTTCTTCATGCTTTCCTGTAGATTCTCCAATTACTGGTGTTCTAGTCATATCGGCATGATATCCCTTATATTTTGCAGCTGCATCAATAACAACAAAATCTCCTTTCTTGAATTCTCTATCAGTCGGTACTGCATGAGGCAGTGCCCCATTCGGACCAGCAGCAACAATTGGAGAATATGCTTCTCCCTCCGAATACTCCCTGTACTTTGAAACCATTGTATTTGCTACTTGTTTCTCAGTCACACCAGGACGAAGCATAGGTAATATTTCTTCATATACTCTATCTGTTATCTCAACTGCAGTACGAAAACAGTCTAACTCATATTTGTCTTTCACCGCGGCTAAATCTTCTAGGATCATTGAGGAAGTCTCCCATTCTGTCTTTGGAAATGCTGCCATTATGTCATTGAAGAAGGTGTAGCTAACGTGATCACTTTCAAAAGCCAGTTTTAAGTTTTTAGAAATGAGATCATTTTCCTTTATTTGATTTAAATGAGAGTTCATATCTATAAATATTTCAAAACCCTTAACTTGGGCCTTAGATTGCTCGATGTATCGACCATCAGTTATAAAATATTGGCCCAAAGGAGTAATCAAGCAAGAAGCTGCAGAGCCCGTAAACCCAGATATGTATCTGATATTTGTTAAATTAGAAATTAAAATTCCATCTAGACCTTTCAAGTTTAAAACTTCTCTAAGTCTATCTTGACGTTTTGAATAAATTGCATCATCCATTTTAATTTAAACCTCCCTTGAATTTTTTATTAGGGTTTGAATCAACCTTCTTTCTTGTTGCACCTTTTTCTTGTTATCCCCTTTTTGGTCTAAAATTTCTAATACATCTAGAGCCTGCTCGAATAGGCCTTGGTTCTTCAAAACTGCTACTAGCGTAAAAGTTGCTAATCTAGTACTTACATTTAATGGATTTGTCGATTTTTCAATAACTGTTTTTTGTGAGGTTTTGTTTTTATTTTTCTTAGAAGCCTGAGATTTGTTATCATAATTAGTCTTTAATGGCTCAAGTGATTTTTTTAGTTTTCCACCTTTAACTTTTTTTATAAAATCTTCTGCAATTTGATTATCTGGATCCAATTTTGATACATGCTGCCAACTTCTTAATAATTTTGATTGCGCTCTTCCTAGAACAGTTTGAATTTCACATAATAGTTCTGCTGCTGCTAAATGATCTTCATTATACAACAAAACTTTTTCAAGTAGTACTTCTGTTTCTTTTAAGTTACCTTCAAATTTTTCTACTTGAGCTAGTACAAATAAACCAGCAGGATCATTTTCATGATGTCTCAAACCTATTTCACAAACCCGTCGAGCTCTCTTTAAATCTTCCTGATTGAGATAAATATCAGCTAAAACAGAGTAAAGTATTGTATCAAAATGATCTGCAAAATATAATTCTAATTGTATTTGATTAGTTAATTCCATTTTATAACTGGGTCGAAAATTATTCTAAATTAAATACCCTAACGATTACATCATAATCAATACTAATGAAGTAATTTTTATATTTCACCACTGTTCAAAATAAAAGTTGCGGGACCTTGATTTGTTAAATTTACGTCCATACTCTCACCAAATTTTCCTGCTTCAGTTTTAATACCCTTAGTCTTTAAGCACTCAATGAAGTGTTTGTATAGTATATATGCCTTTCCTGGTTTTTCTGCATTTGAAAAACTTGGTCGCATACCTTTTTTAGCACTAGCACATAGTGTAAACTGACTTACTACAATTGCTGATGCTTTTACATCTTTTATCGATAGATTCATTTTCCCTTGTTCATCGTTGAAAATGCGCAACTTATAAATTTTATTTACAATTTTACTGACATCCATCTCGTTATCATTCTTTTCAATCCCAAGAAAAACCAAAATCCCATTTTTAATTTTAGCAATCTCTTTATTACCTACAGTGACTTTTGCTCTTGAACATATTTGGATAACAACAATCATTCTATCCAAATATTATCTTTCCCATATTTACTACGCAATGAACGAATAAATTCTTTTTTTACAGAAACCTTAATATTGTGGGCCAAGACTCTTGTTGGCTTTACGTGCCCATCTTTAGGTAAATGAAAAATTAGACTGCAATTTCCAGGGAATTTTTTTGCAGTCTCCATTAATTTATCAATATCATTTGGAAGTATAACCTTTGATATAATTCGGACATTAATTATCGATTTTTGCTCTCTTATTTTTGATACATGTATTATAGAATTTGCGATTATTTTTAAATCTGAAAATTCTGTGTCATTTGATGGTTTTCCTTTTACAAAGACTACATTCCCCTCTTCGATTAGATTTTCATAATTTTCAAATTCTTGGCTAAATATTATAACCTCAACCCGAGCACCAATACAATCCATATCGAAGAATGCCATTTGACGGTCTCTTTTATCAAGACGCCTGATAATTTTAGTAATCATACCACCTATTATTACTAATCTATCTTTTGAGATTTTTTGGTTTTCACCTAGATCGATAGATGTAAACTCCTCTAAATCTTCAGAGTGTTCTAATAGTGGATGCCCAGAAACATATAAACCTAAAACCTCTTTTTCATTTCTAAGTGATTCTTGCTCACCCCACTCAGTTACGCTGGGTAATCGGGGTGATCTAATTAATTCACTTTTAGATCCTTCTGAACTAAATAAATCTACTTGGTCGCGATTAATATTTGCATTCAATTGGTGACCATATTTAATTGCTTCATCAACACATTCATACTTTTGAGCTCTATTTCCTTCAAGTTTATCCATTGCACCTGACATTATTAAACTTTCAAGTACTCGTTTATTTACTTTTTGCTGATCAACTCTCTCACATAAATTAAAAATAGTTTCATAGAATCCAGATTTTTCCCTCTCCTCAATTATTGCTTCTAACGCCTTAGATCCCACATTTTTTATTGCATTTAAACCGTATGATATCTTTTGATTGTTTGTAGGACGAAAGTCTTCAAAAGAAATATTTATATCAGGGGGGCTTACTTCGATTGAAAGTTTCTTGCATTCATTAATGAGAATTACAACTCTTTCTATTGAGTTCATTTCACTAGTTAAGTTTGCACTCATAAATTCTGCAGGATAGTATGTTTTTAGCCATGCTGTCTGGTATGCTAAATAAGCGTAAGCAGTGGAGTGGCTTTTATTGAATCCATATTTAGCAAATTTTTCAATCAGTGAAAATATTTCTTCAGCTTTTTTCTTTTTAATCCCATTATTTTCCGCACCGGTAACAAATTTAGCTGAAAGGTCTTCCATTAGAGATCTTTTCTTTTTACCCATAGCGCGTCTCATAATATCTGCTTCCGATAATGAAAAGCCAGCAATATCATGTGCAATTTGCATTACCTGCTCTTGATAGACGATAATTCCATATGTCTCATTCAAAATAGGTTCTAGCAAGTAGTGGGGATAAATTATTTTTTTCTTACCATGCTTTCTCGATATGAAATTATCAATGTTTTCCATTGGCCCAGGTCTATATAGGGCATTCATTGCAATTAAATCCTCGATAGCAGTAGGCTTTAATTTTTTTAAAAATTCCCTCATCCCTGAAGACTCGAATTGAAAAACACCAATTGTCATACCTCTAGAAAACAGATCATAAACTTTTTCATCTGTAATACTAATATCGTTTATATCAACGGTGTGACCAGAATTCTGAATAAGTTTTAGAGTCCTATCAATTACTGTAAGATTGCGAAGGCCCAAAAAGTCCATCTTAAGTAGTCCTAGATCTTCTAATCCTTTCATATCATATTGACTTGTAATATCTCCAGATGTAGATTTGTATAGAGGAACATAATCTGTTAAGTCACCGGGGGCTATAACAACTCCTGCCGCATGAGTTGAGGCATGACGATTCATTCCCTCTAATACTTTAGAGTGATCAATCAATTCTTTATATTCACCAAAAGCCATTTCCTTAAAGTCGGGACTTTTTGTAATAGCCTTTTCAATTGTAATATTTAATTCATTTGGAATTGCTTTAGCAATTCTGTCCACTTCTCCAAATGAATACCCCATAACTCTGCCTACATCACGTACTACCTGCTTTGCTTTCATCTTTCCAAACGTAATTATTTGAGTTACTGAATTTTCTCCATACCGATTTTTTATATAATCAATTACCTCGCCTCGCCTATCAATACAAAAATCTATATCTATATCAGGCATGCTTATTCTTTCAGGGTTTAAAAACCTCTCAAATAATAGATTGTGCTTTAGGGGGTCTATTGTGGTTATCCCGAGAGCATAAGAAACAATACTTCCCGCAGCAGACCCCCTCCCAGGCCCAACGGGAATTGAATTATCTTTGGCAAAATTCACAAAATCTGCTGTTATTAAAAAATAACCTGCAAAGTCCATATTTTTAATTACATCGAGTTCATGGTTAATACGTTTTTCTATCTGTGGAGTGATCTCACCATATATTTTTTCAGCTCCTTTTGAAGCAAGAGTCTTTAAGTATTCATCAGGTTGTTTAGTGGGAGTATCATTTGGCATTTGAAAGTTTGGGAGGTGATAACTTCCCATTGGCAATTCTATTTCAATAGAATCTGCAATTTTTCGTGTGTTTTCAATTGCGCCAGGAAATTCCTTGAAAAGGTTGAACATTTCATCTTGGGATTTGAAATAAAATTCAGGAGTAGCATACTTTAATCGATTTACATCATCACGTGTTTTTCCTGTTCCCAAACAAATATGGATATCATGAGCTTCTGAATGGTTATTTTTTGAATAATGAGCATCATTTGTACAAACTAATGGAAGATTTAGTTCAGAGCTTAATTTTTTCATATTAATTAAGTTTGCTTTTTCTTCAGCAATCCCATGATCTTGGATCTCAAGATAAAATCGATTTGGAAAAATCTCTGCAAATTTTAAAGCTGATTCTTTGGCTCCTTGAAAATCATTTTTCAACATTTTTTCAGGTATAATTCCTTTTAAACAGCCGGATAAACAAATAATTCCTTCACTATATTTTTTTAATAAATCCATATCTACTCTTGGGCGATAATAAAAACCCTCTAAGTAACCAAAGGTTACGAGCTTCATTAGATTTTTATAACCTATGTAATTTTGTGCAAGAAGCACAAGATGGTTATTCCCCCAGCCAGTTTCAGCTCTTGTTTTTTTTTCAAACCTGCTTCCTAAGGCTACATATATTTCACAACCAATGATTGGTTTAATACCAGTTTTCTTTGCCTGGTTATAGAAGGGTATAACACTGAACAAATTTCCATGTTCTGTAAGTGCAACAGAATCCATTTTTAAATCACCAATTGTATTGACTAATTGGTCTACGCGCTGCGCGCCATCTAACAAGCTATAATCAGAGTGATTATGAAGATGAACAAATTCTGAGTTCAATTTAATGTTCCAAAAAAAATTGCAAATATTCCAATCATCGTGCTGAATTTAAGAAGTTTAGCTGCATTTTTTGCCGATTGAATACCTGGTTTGACAATAAGATTCACTGTAGTTACTCCTAAAGGGATTTCTACACCAAAAAAGATCATTATACCATAAAGTGAATTATAAAATCCATAAAGGAATGGTATAAAAATACCAATACTGGTGCAAATTATGAAAAAAATTAATAATCTTATTGTTGTTTTTATTCCTATTACTATCGGTAATGTTTTCATTCCCAATGCTTTATCACCATCAATATCCGCCAAATCTTTAACTATTTCACGGACAAGAGTAAGTCCAAAAGAAAGGCAAGCTGGTACAATCATATCTCCCATTTTATTGAAAGCAGCCCCGCAAAAAAGGAAGGTCATACTTATAATTAATGCAACAACTACATTCCCAATTAAAGGCAAACCTTTTAATAACAAGTTGTACAAAATCATTAGTGGCATTGCTATTCCTAGACAAATCAATCTAGCTTTTTCATCGAGTGGGATAGAGGAAATGCTTCCAAATATAAATAAAATAATTGAAAAAATAAGAGCTGTGTTTTTACTCACATCACCAGAAGGAATAGGACGATTAGGACAATTAATCAGATCGATTTTATAATCAATAAAATCATTTAAGGAATTTGCAGCCCCGGTGTAAAACAACACAACGCAAATTAACGGAACTAAGGTATCTAGCTCGTCATAGGCCCCAAGAATTGCAGACCCTAAAAATATTGATAGAGATGCAAGAAATAAGTTCAAGGGCCTTAGCAACTTAAAATATGGAAGGACAAAATTCATTAAGAGTGCTCAACTACTAATACACGATCATCTCCGTTAAAATCCTTCAACAGACTAAAATTATAACAACCATGATTTTTAAAAATCTCTTCTACCTTTTTTGGATGATTACCATTTCCAACTTCAAGAATCATAGAACCTGATGGTTTGATTATTGATTTCCCTAATACTGCAAATTTTTCATAAAAGGAAAGTCCATTTGAATTATCTGTTAGAGCTATTGAGGGTTCAAAATCTCTAACCTCTGGCATTAAGGTTGATAATTCGTGTTCTGGGATATAGGGTGGATTAGATATTAATAAATCTAAGGGTTTATATTTATTTTTTTTAAAAAAGTCGGTTTCAGAAAATTGGATATTTTTTAAACCAAAGGCATCCGAATTATATTTTGCAACATTTAAGGCGTCTTTTGAAAAATCAATTGCCTCAATGTTTGAATTTTTTTTTTCAAGTGCTAAAGTAATAGCAATGCAACCAGAACCAGTTCCAACATCCAAGATTGAAGGAGATGATATTAGTTTAATTTTTTCTAAAGCAATATCTATAAGTTTTTCTGTTTCAGGACGTGGAATAAAAACACATTTGTCAACCATAAATTCCCTCCCGTAGAAATCACAATTGTTTGTTATGTATTGTATTGGTTCATGATTTACTCTGCGCTTTATCATTTTTCGAAGAGATTTGAGTTGTCTTTTTGTTAAAAGCTCATCAAATCTAAGATAAATATCCATCCGATTGCAGGATAGTAAGTCTTGCAAGATGTATTCTATTTCTCTGCGAGGGTTTTCAAAACCTTTTGAGCAAAAGAATTCCTCAGCCCAATTAATTACATCAATTATGAGCCAGTTTTTTTTATCAATACTCATTGGTTTTCAACTTTAAGGGTCACAGAAAGCTTATGAGAAATGGTATTTTAAACTACTGCAGAAGTCATTAATCTTTGTTGCTCTGCAATTTTCAACTTTTCAATTAATTCGGTAATATCACCATCAAGTATCTCATTTAGACGATATGTAGTGAAATTAATTCTGTGGTCAGTTATTCTTCCTTGAGGAAAATTATATGTTCTAATTTTTGCAGAGCGATCACCTGTAGAGACCAAACTTTTCCTTTCTTCTGCTCTCTCGGCGGCTACTTTATCTTGTTCAGCTGATAATAATCTTGTTTTCAACACTTTTAATGCGGCTGCACGATTTTTATGTTGGGAGGATTCGTCTTGGCAGGTTACAACCATTCCGGTTGGGATGTGAGTAATTCTTATTGCAGACTCAGTTTTATTTACATGTTGTCCACCAGCTCCGCTAGCGCGATAAGTATCAATTTTTAGATCTGATGTATTTATTTTTATATCAACATCTTCAGCCTCCGGGAGCACAGCAACAGTTGCGGCAGATGTGTGGACCCTCCCGCTGGTCTCGGTTTTTGGCACTCGTTGTACCCGATGAACTCCACTTTCATATTTTAACATCCCATATGCACCACTACCTTTTATCGATAAAACTATTTCTTTTATACCGCCTATTCCTGTTGAATTAGAGTTCATAACTTTAAATGACCAACTATTTCTTTCCGCATAACGCAAATAAACTCGATATAAGTTTGCAGCAAAAAGTGCAGCCTCATCTCCACCTGTCCCAGCCCTTATTTCTAAAATTAAATTCTTGTTGTCATTCGGATCCTTTGGTAATAAAAGTATCTTTAATTTTTCTTCTAGAGAACATCGTTCTATCTCAAGATCATTTAATTCGTCCCGAGCGATTTCTTTTAAATCGTCATCTTCACCTTCTAGAATTGTTCTATCATCAGCAATTTGATCTAATAGTGATATGTATTTTTTACTTACAATTACAATTTCTTCTAAAGATCGGTGTTCTTTTGCAATTAGCGTCAATTTTTCCTGGTTAGAGAATATTTCAGGAGATGCCATTTGTTTGGCCAAAAGATCATATTTTTCAATAATAGCTATTAACTTATCTTTCAATATAGATCTCTAGTTCATTTACGGCCATATTTCTTATTGAATTTTTCAATCCTCCCTGCAGTATCAATTAGATTTTGCTTGCCAGTGAAAAAGGGGTGTGATTTATCAGATATTTCAATTTTAAATAGGGGGTATTCATTTCCGTCATCCCATTTTATTGTTTCTTTAGTTTCAACTGTTGACCGTGTTAAAAAAGCATAATCGCATGAGGTATCTTTGAAAACTACTAAACGGTAATTATCTGGATGAATATTCTTCTTCATAATCATTAATCCTAGTTTATTTTTTTAAGAGTATTTGCTACGCGCTCAATTCCTGACTTGATAATATCTCTATTGGTAGCATAGGAAAATCTTATATGCCCTGCTCCTCCAAATCCATCACCGGGGACTGTAACGACCTGCGCAGATTTGAGAATATACTCAGAAATGTCAAAAGTGTCTTTTAATATTTTACCATCTCCTCTATGACCTAGATAATAACTAAAATCTGGAAACACATAAAATGCACCTCCTGGTTTAGCACAATTAATATTTGGAATATCATTTAAGAGATTAACAATATAATTTCTTCGTTCCTTAAACTTCAATCGCATTTCTTCCACACAACTTTGGTCCCCAGTCAATGCTTCAATACTGGCAATTTGACCAATCGAATTAGCACATGATGTCGCCTGCCCTTGTATCTTTCCCATTGCGCTTATAATAGTTTGTGGCCCAGCAGCGTAACCGATTCTCCAGCCAGTCATTGCATAAGTTTTTGACAAACTGATACATGTTACAACAGTAGCCCCTATTTTGTGATCCCGGTTTAATTTTTCTGCACTAAAAAACTCTCCATCGTAAACCAGCCTTTCATAGCATTCATCTGATATGACTATCCAGTTTTTAGATTTTGCAATTTCAAGAATTTTGAGTATTGCTTCAGGGCGCCAAACCCCTCCAGTGGGATTTGAAGGTGAATTAATTATTACACCGCGAATTTGGTTAGTTGTTTTTTCTAGAAGATCCTTAAAATCTGGTTCAAAGTTTTCATTAGCCAAAGTCTTAACTATTACAGGTTCAGCATCTGCTAGTCTGACAAATTCTGGAAATGATACCCAGTATGGTGAAAATATTGCCACTTTATCTCCATTATCAAATAATGCTTGGCATGCATTATAAAGGCTCTGTTTTTCACCATTAGAAACTAAAATTTCAGATGGTTCATAATCGATTCCATTTTCTCGAAATAACTTATTGCAAATAGCTTTTCTTAAATCTATCATACCTTGGCCAGCAGTGTATTTCGTATATCCATCGTCCATTGCTTTTTTACCGGCATTTATGATATGAATAGGAGTGTTGAAGTCTGGCTCACCTACTGAGAAATTTATAACATCCACTCCATCATCACGCATCTCTGCTGCTTTTGTTGCCATCTGTAAAGTGAAGGAGGGCTTTACTTTATTAATGCGTTTAGCTAGAGAATAACTCAAAATTTGTGCTGTCGTTTATGATATTTTTCTGTATTAAATCTTGAATCATCTAATGATTCTTTGTTTTTCTCATTAGTGTTTTTCCCTTTTGAGTTCCCGTGGTCTATTTCGAAATCACCAAAATAAATCCCAGGACTTTTTGGTTTTTTCTTCGATGAAATCTTGGGTTTTTTATTAATTTTATTTTTTGTTTTTTGGATTTTATTTTTCCACTTTCTTTTACTTTTCCTTTTTGGCCTTGGTACTTCGTTCGGCTCAACACTATCGATTCTATTTTCCTCCGAAAAAGTTTCTGCTTGAGCTCCGACCACTTCTTTCTTCAATTTTTCTTCGTCAAATGAGAATGAATCTGGGTTAAACATACCATATATGGTTCCATATCCTCTTGTTATTCCATTGCCCAAGCCAATGTAACTTGGCAGTAAGTAATTTGTTTTGAATTCTCCAGTGAATGCACCCCACTTGTTTTCATCAACAGGCTTTGGGAACAAACTCGATAATTTAACTTTTGAATATACTTTGTTAGATGGCTTGGCCCCTAATTCTTTAGCTAAAAAAACAATATTTTGGCCTATAAGCCTATTTAAATAAGATTGTTTTTCTTCATTGGGCAGGTTTCTATATTTTTCTCCGGTCATCTGATTTAAAGCTACCCATGGCGTTATAAACCTGTAACGAATTAGTCTATCAGTTAAAATAAATTGTTTTTCACCTTTTTCGATATCAGAGCTTTGAACCTTAAAAGTAATATTACCAAAATCAAATATATCAAAATTCTCTAAAAGAGAAAGGACTGGAGCTACTCCTTCTTGAATACCAATAATGTAAATTTGTTCATTTAGTATTTTTACCTGAACTCTTGGATATAGAAATTTATCTCGGTAGGTCCCATTTAACATTGGGATAATTGGTTCTTTTGGATATTGCCGAATGAACACTCCTTTTACTTGGTAGGGTGTTTTTCTGACTGGCTTATCTGTTATAATTCGGGCTACAACTGACTCTATGTTTATTGAAGAATCATCCATATATATAAAAACTTACTTTTAATATTACTGACTCATCATATCTAAGAATTCTGAGTTTGTTTTAGTTCGTTTAATCCTGTCAAGCATAAATTCCATTGCTTCTTCAACTTTCATTTCATTTAATAATTTTCTCAAAATCCACATTCTGCCTAATTCTTTTCGAGAAAGCAACAGTTCTTCTTTTCTTGTACCTGAGCGAACAATATCGAATGCTGGAAATAATCTTCTGTCACTTAGCTTTCGGTCAAGAGCTAATTCCATATTACCTGTTCCTTTAAATTCTTCAAAAATGACCTCATCCGCTCTGCTACCAGTATCAACTAATGCTGTTGCCATTATAGTTAAACTCCCCCCCTCTTCAGTATTCCGCGCTGCTCCAAGAAATTGCTTTGGTTTTTTCAAAGCATTAAAATCTACACCCCCAGATAAAATTTTCCCGCTATGGGGAATGACAGCATTATGAGCCCTTCCTAGTCTTGTAATGCTGTCAAGCAAAATAACCACATCATGTCCAAATTCAACCATTCTTTTTGCTTTTTGTAAAACCATGTCTGCGACAGAAACATGACGTTCAGGGGGTTCATCAAAAGTTGAACTGATTACATCTGCATCCACATTCCGTTTCATATCTGTTACTTCCTCAGGTCGCTCATCAATCAATAAAACAATTCTCTTTGTGTCAGGGTGATTTTTGCTAATTGCATTTGCTAATTTTTGCAATAAAATAGTTTTCCCTGTTTTTGGCTGAGCTACAATCAAACCTCTCTGTCCCATCCCAATTGGCGATATCAAGTCCATTATTCTCATGGAAAAATCTTTAGCTTCAAACTCTAAATTGAATTTTGCCTCTGGATATAAGGGGGTGAAATTTTCAAACAATATACATTCTTTTATCTTATCTGGTGGATGCCCATTAACCTGGTCAACTTTCAATAAAGCATAAAAACGCTCCTTAGATTTAGGGGGCCTAATTTGGCCACCAACTTCATGCCCAGTTTTTAATCTAAATCTTTTTATTTGCGATGGGCTTACATAAATATCATCTGGTCCAGGAAGGTAGTTAAAGTCAGGAGACCTCAAAAAACCATACCCATCTTGCATGACTTCTAAAACACCTTTAGCAATCATGCTACCATCTTTTTTGGCTTGAGCTTCCAAAATACGAACAGTCAGCTCCTGTTTGTTTAAGCCAGCGACACCACCATCTATGGCCAATTTACTGGCAAGTTCCGATAGCTCACGAATGCCCAAGGATTGTAATTGATTGAGATCCATATGTGTTTACCTATTTACAAATATCAACGGAATTGTAAAGCATAACTCTTAGAGGGGAAACTAAGAATGTCAGAACTTACATTAAATTTGATCTGGATCAAATGATATTTGAAATTCCTTGTAAACCTCTTCAGCTATGAAATGACTGCCTAAAATAAGACCAATAGCACCCTCTTTAACATCAAATTTTATTTTAGTGATTCCTTCCTTAATATTATTAAATACTTTGTTTGTACACCCATTGTTGTGCATTATACCTGAAAGAGTAATAGGATCCATTAAAGCTTTAGAATTATCAGTGGTTATGTAAAGTTTTCTTACATTTTGCTTGAAATACTTAGCAAATAGGCTCGGCTCTTTATCTGCTTTAAGACAAAATAATACTACTAGGTCCCTGTTTGGGAATAAGGTTTTTATTGTGTTGAAAACACTAATAATACTGGACTTATTATGAGCAACATCGAAATATATAAAATCCTCAAGCAGTTCAAGTCTTCCAGGCCAAAAAACTTTTCTCAACCCATTTTTAATTATCTTTTCTGTAATCTTAGGTTCGAACATTTTTGTTGCTTCCATTGCTAACACCGAATTCTGAGCTTGATGGATCCCAATTAGATTTGTTTTATATTTCCTCTGCAAATAGGAAAAACTTGTCCCTTTGTAGCCAATTTCGATATCCTCAACCATTGAATTTTTTATAATTTTAAAAGGGCATTTAAGTAATTTTACTTTTTCATTAAAAACTTTATAAACCTCCTCTTGTTGTTCGGAAATAATTAAAGGCGTTTTGGGTTTAATTATCCCGGACTTTTCTAATGCTATTTCCATTAAACTATTACCCAAAACTTTTCTGTGATCCAATGATATTGGGGTAATAACTGTTAAATCAGGTTTGATTACATTCGTTGAATCCAGTCTACCACCAAGACCTGTTTCAATTACCGCAACTTCAACATTTTTTAAAACAAAATAATCTAATGCCATTGCAGTTGTTGTCTCGAAAAAGGAGCATCCAATTTCAGAGATATGTGTTTTATTGATCTCAATAAATTCCCTTATTTCTTCATCAGTAATTGGAACAGCGTTAACTTTTATTCTCTCATTAAGTTTTATTAAATGAGGTGAGGTATAAAGACCAACTTTAATTCCAATTTCCATAAGAATTCTACTTATCGAACAGGATACAGAACCTTTCCCATTCGTCCCAGCAATATGTATACAACGAAACTGGTTTTGGGGGTTGCCTAATTGCTCTAATAGTTTATAAGTATTGTCTAGGCTATACTTTTTCCCGCTGCGTTGCAATTTATATAGATAATGCAGTACAGATTTATAATCAGAAAATGTCAACTTGTGATACTTTTTTAATTGGAGTATCAATGAATCTATCAGCCAAAAACTCAAATGAATTTATCGAGTCCGTGACATGGCATAAAACTTGTCCTTCTTCTTCTACATTTGAATAAAGTTCGGATTTGTTTAAGATTGACTTAACCTCCATTGCTGTTTCCTCAGCAGAATCGACTAAATTAACCCTCTCTCCTAATACTTTTTTTAAGGTTCGCTTCAAAAGGGGATAATGGGTGCAACCTAATATTACAGAATCAACTTCTGATTTCTGCATATTTACTAGGTATGCCCTCGCTATTTCCTCGGGCACAGATCCGTTCACCCATCCTTCTTCCACCAATGGGACGAATAAAGGACAGGCCTGACTAATTACGGTAATTTCACTATTAATTTGTTTAAGAGCTGTACCATATGCATCCGATATAATTGTCCCGTGAGTTCCCAAAACACCTACAGTATTATTTTTTGTTATGCTTAATGCTCTTTTTACCCCAGGGTCAATTACCCCTAATACAGGAATCTCAAATTGTGTTTTTAATGATTTAAGAGCATAAGAAGATGCAGTATTGCATGCAACTATGATTAGCTTACACTCTTTTTTTACAAGCCAACTTGCTATTTCAATTGAGTATTGTTGAATTTTTTCTTGGCTTTTATTTCCATATGGAACTCTTGCGGTATCTCCAACATACAAAAAAACTTCACTGGGGAAAATTTTTGCCATAGCACTTACGACAGTTAATCCACCTATCCCAGAATCAAATACTCCAATAGGTCGGTTATCCATGATTATTCTTCTGCAAGGAGTTTTTCCTTTGACTCTTTAAATGATTTTATGGCCTCATAAATACCTTGTGCAATTTTTTGTCTATGATTAGCTCTTTTTAAAGATTTTTCTTCCATTGCATTTGATAGAAAACCAACCTCAATTAAAACAGATGGCATCGAAGCGCCTACTAAAACATAAAACCCTGCTTGTTTTACGCCTCTATTGGGAGTTGTCAACTGTTTATCTAATTCCATCTGTATAATCGCTGCTAGGTCCTCACTTTCCTTCATAAACATACTCTGTGCCATAGTCGCCATAATTAGTCCTTCACCTGATAGTTTTTCATAATCGTTTTTTAATTCTTCTAATTGAATAACAGAATTTTCTCTTGACGCTACAGAAACTGCATCTTCACTTTTCCCAGGACTCAATAAATATGTCTCAAACCCTTTGATGTTTCTGTTATTATTTGCATTAGCATGTATACTAATGAAAACTTTCCCATTATTCTCATTCCCAATTTCTGCTCTTCTTTTTAATGGAATAAAGACATCTTCCTCTCTTGTGTACACAACTTTAATGTTGGTATTTGATTCCAAAAGGCGTCCAACTCGTTTAGTAATGTCAAGAACCACATCTTTTTCTTTTACTCCATACTTACTCAAAGCTCCTGAATCTTTACCCCCATGCCCAGCATCTAATACTACAGCGTCAAGTTTCCATCTATCCTTTACATCCTCAATTCGGACTGCATTTTTACCAAGAGGTGTACGCAGTGTAATAATAATCTCATTATGATCTAAACTTTGATACCAGTCATGGCTAACAACTTTTGACCCAAGTTTGAACGCTATTTGTGCTGTTTCACCAATTTGGTCAGATTCCACCTTTTTTATCACTCCTCTGGTATCTGCACCTTTAAGGGCAATCGTATCAACCATTGCGCCGGCAACTGTGATATAATACCAGCCATGCTTATTGATGAAAGAGCTTATGTTTCTCTCAGAAAAGGGTTTTCGAGTATTTAGCTTTATGATTGTTCCATTGGATTTTGACTCAATATTAATACCAGTTATATTGAAGCGAACGACATCTATATCTAAAAACTCTCTTCTATTGTCGTAGTTAATCCCAGGGAGTACCGTTAATTTTATGATCCGAATAAACTCCTCCACAGGAATATAAAGATCCCCTGGCTTTACCTGAACTATATCTGGAAGCTGATATGGAACATCATCTATCATAATAAAACTTGTATAGCCAGAAATTTTTATACGCTTCCCTTTTACATAAAGGACTAACTTTTTTCTTTCTTGGTTCTCAAAAAGTTTTGAAGATAAAGACCTTGCTAAGTCTTTTGTTGACATATACAAAACTTTCTTGTCTCTTATGGTACGAATTTCTGACTCACTACCAGCACTTCTATTGAACACTTGGATATCAGCGAGTAACAAGTTGCTGATTATTACATAAAGAGAAAATAACCTTATTAGCATAGGTGTAATTTATCTTATGAAAGTCATATCAAAAATAATAACTAAATCAAAAAACAGATTTTTCGATATGTGAAAACCCAGTATTGACCAAGAAAGAAAAATAAAATTAGGTTAAATTTTTTGGATATTTATTGTGATCAAGATCATCAACGCCTCAGAAAAAACTGAGGCGTTGGAGTGGATTTAAATTCGCGCTATTTCTTCTCGTACCACATCACGAGTATCATCAGTGCTAGAATCCCCGCGAAACCTGCGTCACCAAATTGAGCCATTATGCGCCCAAGTCCACCTATGACTCCAAAAAAGTCATCAAACAGTATTCCAACGATAATTCCAACAACGACAAGGGATTTTAGCAATTCTATTGCTGTCCCAAGCCACTCGTTGAGGCTTTTTATACCGTTTAGCATAGTTTACTCCTGTTGGATGAGGCAAATGAGTTCAGTGTGAACGGAACTCCATTTATGGCCTATGTTAATTACCCAAGAAACGAGAGAAACACCAACAGAGCTAAAAGACCGGCAAATCCACCATCTAAAAATGTATTTACCAGTTCAACAATTCCGCCAATGGGGTCAAATCCTGTCGAATAGATAATGTTAACGAAAACAAACAACACTATTAGTGCTTTTATAACGCCAACAATGCCAGATGCCGCATTTGCAACGGTTGCATTGATATCAGCCATGCCAATACCTCCTTGGTTTGGTTCCTAATGAAAACGGGGGCACATACCCCCGACTTTTTTTTGTAGATTGTTTTTCGTCTGCGGTTGAATTCAGAGTCAATCCCTTTCTATGAACTGAATTTACAAAAAATCAAGCAATCCACAATATTTTTATTTTAATTGATTAATCTCATTATTTAATTACTTTAAATATTGATTTTAAAACTTTTTCTGGTGGAATTTCATCCATACAAAGAGAACAAAGTCGCCAATGATCTCTGATGTGGTCACATTTTTTATTAGGTTTTAAAACTTGAACTCCATCACCCAAGGGCTTTGTTAATTCTGGGTTTTGAGCACCAAACAATGAAATTACAGGAATATTAAGATAGGCTCCTAGGTGTCCAGCCATCGAATCTGGCGCAATTAAAACCCTTTGGTTTTTGAGCCAATTCATAAATCCTGATATATTGTTTCGGTATATATATACTGGTAGATTTTTTTCTCTTACTTCTTTCACTAAATCCTCACAATCATCTGTCTCAACAATGGCTATTTTCGATCCAGTCGGAAATAAAGAAATTAATTTAATCCAATTTTTTTTCGACCACCTCCTTCTCTTATCAACCGCACCCGAATGGAAAACAATATAACCCTCAGGATTATTTTTAGTTATGTTTTTTTTATTTAAAGAGCCATTAACACCTATCTTTGAAACTAAACTCAGTGCTCTTTTTGTCTGATGTAACGTAAACGGAAATGGAAATGCTTTCGAAAAAAAATATTCCCCACCTCCAGTAACATAACCTATACTATATTTACTATTAATATTCCATAAGAAACAACTATTCCTGATATCTCCCTTGAAGTCAATAGCTAAGTCAATATTTTTTTCTCCTAAAGACCGCGCAAAAGCAAAAGAATTATACCATTTAATTGGAGAAAAGGACCAGTTTGTCCAAGCAGGTTGAAATGGGATTACCTCGTCAGCTATTCCTAATTCTGTACATAGGTTAGTAGCCTCAGGACAACATATTAAAATTATTCTAGCATTATTAAATTTAGTTTTTAAAGCTCTTAAAGCAGGTAGAATCATTAAAACATCTCCTATCCGATGATATTCAGCTACAAGAATTGTTCTTATCTCTATGGATTCTAATGGTTTGAAATCTTTGAAAAAGTTAAAAAAATGATAATATGGAGAAATTAAAAACGCAACTACCCTTGATAAATTAAGATATAGGGGCCAAAATATTTCTTGCTTCATATAGTCAAACCAATAGATTTATAGTACCCATATAAACATTTCGAGACTTCTTTTATATCGTGATACTTCTCTACCCACTTCCTCGATTCCCATCCCTTAGCAAAAATCTTATTCTTATCTTTTATTAAATCAATTAAAACCGACGAAATCGTGTTCTGATTTATTGAAATAAATGGATGGTCCGGAATGAATTTTTCATATTCTTTATTCATTTCAGTTAATGTGCAAATTCCCATTGATAAAGATTCTACCGAATTCATTCCATACCCCCATCCGCCCTGATCGCCTACTTGGTCAATAAAAATATTTGCCTGTTTTTTTCTTTGGAGAGCCTGTTGGTGAGGTAAGTTTTCAATTAAATCAAAAATTATTTCTCCCTCACTTTGCAATTTATTACAAACTTTAATAATAATGTCTGAACCTTTATATTTTCTATTTGTCGGGGCATGAGCGACTCTAATTTTTTCAAATATTTTGTTGGGTGACAACTCAAAATTTTTAGTTTCTATAGGTAAAAAAAGATAATGTATGTTTGGATGTTTGAACAATAAATCAAGCTCATTCGTTAAGTTTAAACTTGATAATGAATCAATAATTGGCATTACTCCCCTGGCTCTTAAATCCTCTCCGTGATAATGACAAATAATTTTTTTATTCAGTCTACCTAACTTTTCAACGAAAAATTCATTTTTGAAGAAATCCATTCCACTCTCAAAATGAATAACATCATATTCGAATAAGTTAAAGTTTCTTATCGCTTGATTAACTTTAGGCTCCCACAACCGGTCCTTAAAGTCAAAGAATAATTTATCAAAAAACCCCTCCGGGCTCCACGCTGGAGGGTAACCCTCTTTTTCTGTTTGGTAGCCTTTTTTACCACGATAAAGTTTATAAAAATTGTTTCTTAAATTACTCATCCAAGGTTTTGTGAAATTAAATGGTAAATCTAAACAAATGTCCTCTCCAAAGCCTTTTGGGGATCTAAAAAAAGTAATTGTTTTGCACTCATGTCCATTTTTTTCATGCTCCTTTTTCCAAAGTGATAATGTCCCAACAGTGTTTTCAGGAGATATATATAGTATTTTCATTACAGATTGTATACGTTCAAAAAATCAACTGATTTTAATTCCCAATTATATTTTTTGTTTATAAGATCAATGTTTGAGTCAATCCAATCCGTTTGTTTTAAAGAAGATTGCGCATCTATAATACCTGATGCTAAGGATGATATATCATTTGGTATTGTCCAATGAACAGTATTTGACAAAAAGTTACGAATCGGAGGTAGATCAGATGTTACAATTCGACAGCCTGCAGCCATCATTTCAAATAGCTTTGTTGGGGTATTGTTTTGCGACATTATATTATTTTGAAATGGAATTACACCTAGGGCACTGTGATATAATTCATCCCAAATTTCTACGTATGGCACTTGAGGTTTAATCCGAACTTTTTCTTTTAATTCATAATCGGATATCAATTTTCTAATTTTTTGTTCGAACTCTTTTGTTCGAAACGTACCGATCAAAGTCAATTTAGAAAATGGGTTTTTGGATATTACTTGTGGCATTGCCATCACTAAATCATGGATTCCTCTTTCAGGGCCAAGATGGCCATGATAAATTATAGAATAATTATGTTTATCATTTTTAGGAATTTTAATTACATATTTCTTTTGTGGAAAATTTTCTAAGATTACAGGTCTAAAACCTTTATGCTCATACAAAGTCCTTCTTAATGGCCTATTTGCTAAAATAACATTGTCAACAAACGACAGATGCCTTCTTTCGGTAATATGCTTAATTAAAATTGATGCTTCCTTTACCAGTTTTGTACGTTGGGAAAAAGTCCGATACATAGCATCTAAGTCTTCATGAACATCATATATGACCTTTATTTTTAGTCGATGCTTTATTTGTTTTGCTAATGGAAGGAGCTCAGGCTCATGAATATGTAGGAACTGTGAGACTTTTTGCTTCTCAAGAATTTTTAAAATTTTAGTTATATATTTTTTTACTGATAAATTGTTTGAAAAATTAAAATGTCTCAACCTATCTTCATTAAGATTTATTTTTATACTTGATCTAGTGAAATAATTAATAGTTGCGCCAAAATCAAGCAATGTTTTTATTTGTCTATGATATATACGCTCATCATCGGGAAAATGATTACACGAAACAACAATAATAGTCATATTAAACTTTTAATTACTTTTTTTTCTTCTTCGTTAACTACGAAAAGGAACCAAAAAACCGGGTAAAAAATAGTTATTGAAATCCGAACCCAAAAATTACTGCCTGCTAAAAAAACAAAGCTCATAAATACTATAGGATAAATCCAAGCAACCCAATTATAGGGGACGAAATATATATTTCTATTTTTAATGTAAATTGATAAACTCATGAACATGAAGGCAAAAACTGTTGCCCATGCAGAACCAACAACACCAAACTTTGGTATCAATAAAATATTTAAGATAATATTTACAGCTGCTCCAATTGCCCTAAAAACTGGTATCCAATTGGTTTTTTCTCTCATATATATGCCTGGCAACTGTATGACGTAAGTACCAAAAAAGAAATATGCTAACAATATATAAGATACAACTTTTCCTGATGACCAAAATTGATTTCCAATTAAAGTCCTCGACCCTAAAGGAAGTCGCATTATCTCAGGGACCCATAAACTTACAGTTATCGTAACAAAGCCCAGCAATCCCAAAAACAACGTCGCCGCTTGCGAAAACTCTTTTCTGGCCCCGCTTTGCTTTCCTCGTTTTAGAAAATATGGCGTCCATCCCATATTAAAACCCATTACAACTATAAGACCAAAAACACCTAGCTTATGGCCGGCAGAATAAAGGCCAACCTCCAGAGTTCCTTTCATCCAACTTAATAAATATCTGTTTGCTAATTCCATAATCATGGTAAATATGCCTGCAGGTAGAAATGGGATAGCAAATTTTAGGACAGTATTAAAAGTGAATGAATGGATAGATTTAAAACTGATACGTTTAATTATTATTGGCAACGTTGAAACAAATAGAATACCCGATGCAAAAAGATTTGATAAAAGAACTCCCCAAACACCATACTTTAGGAAAACTACAAAAATGATATTAAATGCCATTGTCGAAAGGACATTAATTAAATTGAAAATTATGAAGGGAATTGGTTTTTCTTCAGCTCGTAAAAGTAATACAGGCAAATTCCATAGCACATCTAATAGCATTACCACAGATAGGATCGCAATCCATTCAGGTCTATCATCCCCCAGAACAGTATTTGCAATTATGTTTCTTGATAAAAAGAAAACAAAAGAAAATAGAACACTAGTGATAACTTGGAAACCATAAATTGTTGAAATGTAAGCCGTTCTTTCTTTTCCATGATTTTGTACAGAGAACTTCATCAATGCTGTGTCCATACCATATCTATAGAAAATCATTGCAAAACCCATAAAAGCATATGCTAATGATATAACTCCGTATTCTTTAGGAGTAAAAACATGTGTATACAATGGAAGAAGAAAAAATGTTACCAATCGAGCTAATATATGCCCTAACCCGTATATTAATGAATTTTTCCCTAGTGATTTGATTGACATTTTAAAATTAAGATAAATTCAATTCAATCGTATCTCGATATATTCCACTTGCGCCAAAATTTTCTTTAAATCTTCCAAGACCAAGATTAGGGATCTCATTTACCGTAAATGTGCCAAAGTCATATACTTTAACGCCTTCATTTATTGCCCAATCAAAAATAGAATAAAATAAAAGATTCACAGGTCTCAATTTCTGATAATCCTCAAGATGGCTGATATAAAAAGCTAATATCACATTTTTATTTATTCTAAAATTGATTACTCCAGCAAGCATCTCATTATCTAAATATGCACCAAACAAATTAATTTTATCGGGGATTCGGTTCTTTAAATCTAAGAGCTCATTTAACGTATGAGTTGGCGCAACATTGTGCCTAATGCTTAAATTTTTATGGAGAATTTTGTAAAATGTTGCAAAATCTTGGGTCTGTCGGACTACAACACCAGAATCTTTGGCCTTCTTTACAGCTCGTAAATGAGATGGTCTAAATTTTTTGATGTTTTTATTTAGATCGTTTTCCAAAAAAAGTATACTGGTAATCTCTCTTTTAGTATACCTGAAACCATGTCTAATTAATGCGTAATCCATATAATTCGACATACGTTTCTGGTATAATATAGGAGGGATTGTAATTCTTACTCCATCAAAAGATCTATCTTTAGAAAAATCAACTAACGCTTTCGCGATTTCTATTGCTCTTGATATAGATAAATTTTCTGGTAAAACAAGAGAGCCAACTGATGCTCCTGGATGAGATATAAGCATTCTTTTATTTTTTTCTAATACCGAAACTGCAGGAAAAACAGATTGCAACTGATCTTTTTTGTACAACATTAAACTATAATCTTGGAATCTGTTTTCTGGATGGTAATTTAAAAACTGTCGGGAGTGAAATAATGTCCCATTATTACTTGATTTAACAAAAGCCTCCCAACTATCATAATTGGAATCATTATATCTTCTAATTTTCATATTAGCACTGCATTCGCTATTTTTAAAAAAGTTTTTGGTTTTAAAATTATTATTTATAGATGTTGAATTATGTTTAGGGTCAAATCTAATTTGGTATTCTAATTTACGGGAGTAAACATTGAATTCTGCTATTCAAAAAATACATGCGCGGGAGATTATTGATTCACGAGGTAACCCTACTGTAGAGGTTGACATGCGCCTTGAAGACGGCTCTACTGGTCGAGCTGCGGTACCATCTGGTGCATCAACAGGTGAACATGAAGCCATTGAGCTTAGAGATAGAGATAAAAAACGTTTTCTTGGAAATGGAGTTCGGAAAGCTGTTACTAATATTAATACAATAATTGCTGACACTTTAAAAGGATTTGATGCAACAAATCAACCACAGTTAGATAAAATAATGATTGAATTAGATGGAACTGAAAATAAATCAAATTTGGGTGCAAATTCTTTATTAGGCGTTTCAATAGCCGCATCAAAAGCGGCCGCTAATCACTATAAACTACCACTTTATAAATATCTTGGGAATCAAAAATCTAACTTACTTCCGGTTCCGATGATGAATATTTTAAATGGAGGAAGCCACGCAGATAACACGGTCGACATCCAAGAGTTTATGGTATTCCCATTTGGAGCCTCAACATTCTCAGAAGCTTTAAGAATGGGAACTGAAATTTTTCATCATCTTAAAAAAGTTCTAAAATCAAAAGGATTAAGTGTTTCAGTCGGTGATGAAGGAGGGTTCGCTCCAAACTTAGAATCGAACGAAGAAGCCCTAGAAGTAATAATGGAAGCAATTGAAAATTCTCGCTACAAGGCCGGACGAGATGTTTACATTGCTCTTGATGTTGCTGCTAGTGAAATTTATAAAGATAAAGAGTATAAACTTGATTCTGAAGGAAAAATATTAAATTCAAATGACATGATTTCATACCTTGATAAACTTGTAAATAAATATCCAATAATATCAATTGAGGATGGCTTAAGCGAAGATGACTGGGAAGGTTGGCAAGCCTTAACATCAGAACTTGGGAAAAAGATCCAAATAGTTGGTGACGATCTAACAGTTACAAACAAATTTCGTTTGAAAAAATCTATCGATGAAAAATCAATGAATAGTATTTTAATTAAACTTAACCAGATAGGTACTGTCACAGAGACAGTTGAGGCAGTCGAAATGGCAAAAAATGCAGGATTTGGTGTTGTTATTTCTCACAGATCAGGAGAAACAGAAGACACAACGATTGCAGATTTTTCTGTAGCCATGGGTATGGGGCAAATAAAAACAGGATCAGCATCAAGAACAGACAGGGTATCTAAGTATAATCAACTACTTCGCATTGAAGAAGATTTAGGAACAGATGCTACATTTGCTGATATGGGAGCATTAGGAATATCTAGATAATGCATTACGAAAACTTAAGAAGACATCCAAAACCTAGAATGATTAGAAAGAATTATGCAAATACCCAAAAACAATTTGTACGTGGTTTGTTGTTATTAATTACAATGTCACTTTTGATAATATTCGTATTTGGGGATCATGGATTATTCCAATTATACAAGCTCAAAAAGGAACGAAAAAGTGTTCAGAATCATATTTCTGAGCTAAGGAAAGAAAGAGAAAAACTACAATCCAATAAAAATCGATTGGAAACTGATCTAGATTATATTGAAAAACTTGCCCGCGAGAGGTTCAGAATGGCTAAGCCAGGGGAAAAAGTGTTTAAGATAATTCCTGAAAAATAAAATTTTACATTTCAAATTCAATTTTATCTTTAATGAATGCATCTAGATATATTTCAACTCTTCTATTTTGTGCACGCGCTTCTACAATTTGATAATTGTCTCTCAATTTATTGATGTCTATAATTGGTCGAAACTCTCCATACCCCATGGCGGAAAAGATCCTTTGTGGCATTTTTGAATAATTGCTCAGTAACCTAACAAAGTTTAAGGACCGAGCAGAAGATAACTCCCAGTTGCTAGGAAAAATTGATTCTTCCGGAAGTTCTAAGTCATCAGTGTGACCTTCGCACCTTACTTCTACATTTAAAGACGTACCTCTATTATCAATTAAATCTAATAAATATTTGTAGTTAGGGTTAGAATGTACACCAATTATTTTCGAGGATCTTATAATCTGTCCTATTTCAATTAATAGAGGATATACTTCGGGGTTAACATCTGCAGACATCGATTTAAATAAATTTCCTCTCATGGTTATTTTTATACCTTTTGTAACTCTGTCAACAGAAACTTGATCTGATCCTATATTTTTATTTAATTCCTCATAAGTTTCATCTAATAATTTATTTATAATCATATCTATATGTTGTTCTGCGTCATTTAATATAACGAGCAAAAGAACAAAAAATGTAAGTAAAAGGGTAACCATATCGGCAAAAGTCAAAGCCCATGCCGTCGCTTTAGCTCTCCTCTCATCCATGGTGATCGGTCGACGAATCTTAGCCATTTATTTGATTATCTTAATAGGATTTTCATATTTAAAATTTTTTTAAATTAGGAAAGAAATTTTAGGTAGTATCATCACCTGAATCGCCTCGCCTATTTGCAGCTACAAATGTCATCAATTTCTCCCTTATCAAAACTGGATGCTCTCGGGCATGTATACTTATGATACCTTCAAGAACAATATTTTTTAACATCAATTCATTTTCTGATTTTCTCTTCAGTTTACCTCCAATTGGTAGAAAAACTAAATTTGCTAAAAATACTCCGTAAAATGTAGTTATAAGTGCTGTACCCATACCCTTAAGTAGTTCCGCAAACTTATCAGCAATGCTGTAAGAAGCACTCATGTCTGCTGTTCCACCTCCAGCAAAATTATTCATCATTACGATTAAACCAAGAACAGTACCCAGCATTCCAAAGGCTGGCGCATATGAACCCATATAAAGAAAAAGCTCCTGCCCTGCTATGTGCCTCACTGCAATATTATCAATTTCTAAATTTAGAAAAGTTCTTAATCGGTTTGAGTCTCTTTCATTAATAGCTAATTCAAGACCGTTTCTTAGAAAATCACTTTGAATATTAATTAAATCAGCTTCAAGAGAAAGCAACCCATTTTTTTTTGCTTTTTTTGCTTTTTGAACAATTTCTTCAATTACGCCCTCGTAATTAATTTTTTCATCAGTGAATGCGTTCTTTAGGATTGGGAAAATATTACCTATTGCTCTAATTGGTAAATTTATCATTGTAGCAGCTAAGGTTCCCCCAAGAACAATTAAAATCCCGTTTAATTGTGAAAACCAAAATAAGTCACCACCACTTAAAATAATTCCGACAATTATGATAGAAATACCCGATATAAGACCTATAATAGTTCCTAAATCCATCTTTTAATGATTTTTCCTAAAATAATGAATTTTTGAATCGAAATACCTCTTTGTATTGATTAATAAGATATATTAATCCTTTTTTTTGTGTTTTGAAAGAGACTTACTATTTTCATAAAGTTGCTTTTCTTCTTTATCAGATAAACTTTTGAAGCCCTGGTCATTAATTTTATCTAAAATTTTATCTATATTATTTTCTAACTCCTGACGGTGAGAGATTTTCCTTTCTTCTCTTTGGATTTGATATTCTAATGTTTTTTTTCTGATTGAAAACCAAATGTCATTAAACTGCCATCGGCGTTTTAGAATCAAATATCCGATAACCATACCTGATAAATGAGTTATATGGCTGATCCTAGATGTACCATCGAATGAGGACACAAATGCTATGAAACCTACAGCAATAACAAACAACATAGACCTTATCGGTATAATTCCATAGAGGTATATAGTCCTGTTTGGATAGGTGATTCCATATGCCATAAGAACTCCAAAAACGGCTCCGCTTGCACCAACCACGGGAGTAATGGACGATAGGTTAAGTAAGGCAGTTATTATTCCTGAACCAATTCCTGTTATAAAATAGTATTTCAGAAAACGTAGTTTCCCCCAAAGTCTTTCTAATTCACTTCCGAACATCCAAAGGACAAACATATTAATTAAAACATGCCAGATGCCCCCATGAAAAAAAAGATAAGTCACCGGTTGCCAGATCATAAACTCTGACCAAATTAGTTTTGGTACCAATCCAAAAAGTTGGAAAAAAATCATCTCCGATTTTGATAATGACTGCAAGAGAAATATCCCAAAATTAACAGATACTAATAATTTTATAGCATTTGTAAAAAGACTTGGTTTGTAACTAATCTCACCCGGATTTGACTGGAATTGATATTTCATTTTATAATAAATATACGTATTTCTATTAAGGCTAGATAGCCAATTAAAGTTTTTTTAATTTTAATCAATATTTTAGTCTCGAAGAATTTTTTTTATCGTTGAGATTGATTTAATCCTAGAGATACTATCGAAATGATATCTTAATAGGGTCCAAAGATATTTGCTTATTAATTTTTTATCTTTGAATGATATAGCTCCCAAATTATTTAGATCACATATGTTTTCTTGCAGTAAGACTGATAGTATATCAAAACTATTCTCTCCATCTTTAGGGTTTGGTAGAGAAATCCCAGGAAGATCATGACCATGGATTCTTGGTCGAAAACCCGAATGATTCAATAACGCACACTCATAAAACCAAAATAATAGACTGGGATCTAATTCACGTTTGTTCATCAATCTTAAAACTTCAGTTAACGTTTCAAATAATTTGGGAAATGGATCTTCAATGGAAATTATTTTTTCTGTTAATTCAAGAATTACCATAGCTAAAGTAATAGTTTTTAGGTCTTCTGTGATTCTTGGCCAAGATTCTTTAAAATTAACCTTTGAAAGAACTTGTAGTTCCCTTGTAGGTTTTGAATTATAAACAATATCAATATAACTCAATGGTTGAAATTGAGCATACTTTGGTGACCGTTTGGATTTTGCTCCTTTCACAATTAAAGGAATCTTCCCGTTATCTTTGCTGAAACAATATGCGATGAGACTTGTTTCTTTGTATGAAAATGATTTTAGAACGATAGCTTCAGTATGTATATACATTAATTCCAGATTATGAATTATTAAATTTTAAAAACCTTATAATTAATATGCCCTAGCAAAAATTACTTCATGCTTAGCAGGATCTCCTGAAAATATACAAATGCTGTTCTTGGGGTTCTCATCGAATGGAATACACCTTATTGTGGCTCTTGTTTCTTCTTTTATTTTACTTTCAGTAGATTTAGCACCGTCCCATCCACATCGTACAAACCCACCCTCTTTTATAATTTTTTTAAATTCTTTATATGAGCTGATTTTGTGGGTATTTTTTTCTCTGAACTCTAAAGCTTCTTTGTATAAATCATTTTGGATACTATCTAGTATTCCTGGGATTACATTTACTGCTTTGTCAGCACTAACATTTTGCTTTCCAAATTCAGTTCTCTTAACAAAAACTAAGTTGTTCTGAGAAATATCTCTGGGACCTACTTCTATCCTTAGTGGGACCCCTTTCATTTCCCATTCATTAAACTTAAAACCCGGAGAACTATCAGTCCAATCTACTTGAACCCGAAATCCTTTTTGACTTAAGTCTGACAAAATAGGTTCTATAAATTGTTTTACGTTAATAGCTTCCTGTTCGTTCTTAAATATAGGAATTATGATTACTTGGATTGGTGCTATTTTTGGCGGAAGACGCAATCCTTTATTATCACCATGTGTAAGAATAACAGCTCCAACTAGCCTAGTACTGATACCCCAACTTGTAGCCCAAACATATTCATCCTTATTGTCTTTGTTTTGGTACTTAACATCAAAAGCTTTCGCAAAATTTTGTCCTAAGTTATGTGAAGTCCCAGCCTGAAGAGCTCGTTTATCCCTCATCATCGCTTCAATACAGTATGTTTTATCAGCACCTGCGAATTTTTCTGTCTCAGTCTTTATACCTGTAATGACAGGTATACCTAAGTAATCTTCTGCAAGTTCACGGTAAAGTTCTAAAATAGACATTGCTTCCTCTTCTGCCTCTCCATACGTCGCATGTGCAGTATGACCCTCTTGCCATAAAAATTCCGAGGTCCGTAAAAATAAGCGTGTCCGCATTTCCCAACGCACAACATTTGCCCATTGATTAATTAGAATTGGAAGATCCCTGTAAGACTGAATCCATTTTTTATACATAGCCCAAATCACGGTTTCTGATGTTGGTCGTACAACAATTTCCTCATCTAATTTTGATTCTGGGTCTATTACCACACCTTTTTCAGGATCAGACTTTAAGCGAGTGTGGGTGACAATTGCACACTCCTTAGCAAACCCTTCAACATGTTCTGCTTCTTGTGCCAAGAATGATTTTGGAATAAACAAAGGAAAGTATGCATTTACATGACCTGACTTTTTTATCATTTTATCAAAAACAGATTTTATGTTTTCCCAAAGTTGGAATCCATATGGTTTAATTACCATAGTCCCTTTTACTGGACCATAATCTGCTAAACCCGCTTTATTAACCACTTGAGTATACCAACTTGAAAAATCAGTTTCTTGGTTAGGTAATTTTTTGCTCATATCGCTATATACTAAGTTATTTAGATTTTAAATTAGGCAGAGGATAACTTGAGCCCAAGGAACATTAATTTTTAAATCTTGAAAAAAAATATTATAGTGGAAAAATATAATCTTAAACATATTCAATCGTTAAAACATCGGAAGTATCGGAAAAAATACAACGAATTTTTTATAGAAGGTAAACGAATAATTAGTGAGGCTCTCAAAAATAGTGCCTCAATAAAGATAATTTTTTTTTCAACTTTTTTTGCTAGAAGAAATTCCAAATTTGTTGATAAGTTTATTCAATCAGGAATACCAACTGAAGAGATTTCCGATAATAAGATAAATAGTATATCCCAAACAAAAACTCCATCGGGAATTCTAGCTGTTTGCACAATTCACATTCATACTAAGTTTGACTTTCAAACTAGTAATTGGCTTTATCTGGATCATATTTCAGATCCTGGAAACCTTGGAACACTTTTTAGAACAGCAGCATGGTTTAACATAAAAAACATAGCTCTTTCTTCGAATTCTTTAGACCCATATAATCCAAAAGTTGTTAGAGCTGCTATGGGTACACATTTTAACATAAAAGTACATACTCAAGTAGATATTGATGCATTTAAAAATAAAGGATATTATATTATTGGTGCAGATTATGGAGGCACTCCCATTTCTGATAAACTAAAATTACCATCCAGGTATGTGATAGTCCTCGGTGGAGAAACTCACGGTCTATCCGATAAAGTAATGAATAGTCTAGATATATCATTATCAATACCAAAGCATGGATTTGGTGACTCATTAAATGTGTCTGTTGCAGGAGCATTAATAATTCAAATGTTAGCTAATTTAAGATAAATACAATTTTTCAATTATCTATTTATTTTTTAGTATCTCAAGATAATCATATTTCTTTAATTAGAAATTGGAATAATAACTTATATTTGATAAATATTCAGCCAAAGAAATCTAATGAACAATGAGTCAATAACAATACGATCTGCATTTTTTGTTGTAATTTTATCAATTATATCTGCTATGGTCGTAGGATGGATAGTTATCGGATTGAGCTTAATATCTTCTGAAACACCGAGTAAGCTCTATACATTTCTTTCTGTAATTATTGGTCAAACTTTTATGATGATACCGCTTCTGGTTTTTTTAAAAACCAGAAATGAGCCTATGATAGAAAGGCTACGATTAAATTCGGTTTCCAAATATCATATAACAAATGCACTGATCTTTTCTATTGGCTTAACTATTTTGTCGGATGAGCTAGATCGAATTATTCAAATATTTGTACCACAACCAGATTATTTGATTGACCTAAATCAAACGTTACAACCTGATTCTACTCTTGGATTTATTTTGTTATTTTTAGCGATTGTGATTATTGCTCCAATAGGGGAAGAAGTTTTATTTCGAGGTTTCTTTCAACAATTTTTAGAAAAATATTGGAAAGATATTACTAAAGCTATTCTTGTCACAAGTTTGTTTTTTGCTATTATTCATATGAATACGTATTGGTTAATCCAAATTTACATTCTAGGTGTTTTCCTTGGATACCTATCCTGGAAGACTAATTCAATAATTCCAAGTATAATTCTTCATTCAATCAATAATGGTACCGCAATGATTTTATCATTTACCAATATTAATCTTGAATCTTTATATTTATGGAATGGACATGTGACACCGTGGGTTTTATTCATGGCAGTTTTCTTTTTATATAGAGGATTTAAGGGTATAAATAATTCATAAGATGTCTTTATGAGAAAAGAATTATTTGATCACGAAATTACAATTCTTAGAGATACGTTTAGAAGGTTACTTAGACGTAAGGCAAATACTAACTTAATAAAATTAATAAAAAAAACTCACCCTGCTGATCTTGCAATCATTTTTCGCTATTTTTTAGATGAAGAACAAGAATATGTTTTTTCAATTATGAAAGAAAGTGAACAGACAACGGAGTTTTTGGTAGAGCTTGATGATACGATATTACAGAAACTTCTAAAAGATGAAGAACCTGAACGTATTTCAGTCCTTTTAGACCGAGCTCCCATAAATAACCAAAGTTACATCATTGGAAACCTGGAAAATGAAAAGGCACAATCAGTAATAAATCTACTAAAACTAGAAGAAAAAAAAGAAATCGAAGAACTAATGGGTTATCCTGATGACTCTGCTGGCACAATGATGACTACCGATATTTTTACAATTGATCAGAACACAACTTGTGGAGATGCTCTGAAAAAACTACAGGATCACAATGAAGCAGAAATGGTGTTTTACCTTTACTTAACCGATGAAGAGAAAAGACTAACTGGGGTTGCCTCTCTAAGAGCTCTTGCTACGTCATCTGTTGATACAATCATGCGAAACATTATGATAAAGAAAATACATTCGGTACGCCCTGAAACAGACCAAGAAGAAGTAGCGCGGATAGTGGCTCAATATAATTATTTGGCGGTACCTGTTTTAGATAAAAATGATTGTCTTTTAGGTATAGTGACAGTAGATGATGTTGTGGATGTGATTAGGAAAGAAGCAACTGAAGATTTTTTACAAATGGCTGGAGCAGGTAAGGATAGAGAAATTTTATTGAAATCTAGTTGGGATAATGCAAAGGCAAGGCTACCCTGGTTATTTGCGAGTTGGGTAGGGGGAATTATTGCTGCTAATATTATAGGTGAGTTTGAACCACTGCTCGATAGTATACTTGCGTTAGCTGCATTTATACCTGTGATCATTGGTATGGGGGGAAATATTGGAACTCAATCGTCTACAATTATTGTTAGAGGTATGGCAACTAGAAGAGTCGATCAAGATGGTGAAATAAAAGTTTTATTTAAAGAAATCCGGGTTGGATTAATTCTAGGTGTACTTTACGGTGTTTTGTTGGGTTTGTTCACAAAATTAAAATTTTTAGACGCAGACCCTATGTTGGGAGTTGTAGTTGGGCTAAGTATTTGCGCTTCAATGCTCCTCGCTGTGACAGTTGGATCATTTATTCCATTATTTTTGAGGAAACTTGATATCGACCCTGCTATCGCTACAGGACCGTTTGTAACCACGAGTATTGATGTGTTAGGAGTTTTAATTTACTTTACAATTGCTGGTTTACTTTTAAATATTTAATAGTGATTATTCTTTTTTACTTTTTTACGGGTTTTTATTTTTTCTTTTTATTTTTTATTATATCAGGTTTAATTAAACAAAAAAGAAAAATAACTCCAGATCAATCAAAAGGAATAAAAGTCTCTGTTGTTGTTGCAGCACGGAATGAAGAGAGTAATATTCAAAATTTAATTGATGATTTTTTAAAACAATCCTACCCAAAAAATAAATTGGAGATTATTTTTTCCAATGACTGTTCAACGGATAGAACAGGAAGGATTTTAGATGAAGCAGCAAAAAATAATACCTTTATACACCACATTAATATTGAGACCAGAAGCAAGGATATGACTCCAAAGAAATATGCTTTAGAAAAAGCAATCCAATCTGCAACTGGTGATATCATAGTCACTACTGATGCCGATTGCAGAGTCCCGGAAGAGTGGATTAGCTCTATGGCATCAATGGTAGATAATAAAGGAGAAATAGTCATTGGATTTTCTAAGGTATTAGGAAAATCATTTTTCCATAAATATCAAATGATTGATTTTTTAAGCATTACTGCTGCAAATGCAGGGTTTGGTGGTTGGAACATATTTTGGTCAGGAAGTGGTCAAAATCTAGCTTATAAAAAAGAGAGTTTTAAAAAAATAGGTGGCTTTAAACCAGTTAAAAACAGATTATCAGGTGATGATATGTATTTAGTTCAATCAATCTCAAAACTAGATGGAGCAACAATAAACACAGACCCTAAATCATTTGTGAAAACTAAACCAGTTAAATCAATTTTGGCATTTATTAATCAGCGATCAAGATGGTCGTCAAATGCTCGTGTAAATTTGTTTAAAGAACCACGGTTTTTTTGTTTTTTATCTAGTGCCTTCTTATGCAATCTTAGTTTGCTTATGAGTTTTTTTATTTACAAAGTAGAATTTTTTGTGATTTTTTTGTTAAAGTTTATTTTTGAAGGTGTGGTAATTCTTCTTGGTGGGAAAGTTTTTAGTGTTGTTTTCCGTCCAATGGTTTTTAGTTTATGGTCTCTTTTGCAGCCAATTTACATTCCATTTATTGGATTGATTGGGCTTGTAAACTTGTACTCTTGGAAAAAAGAATGATAAAAATACTTTTATTGTTTTTGTTATCAAATTTAATTCGATCTCAAGATTATACCATCACAGCTTTTGGAATACCAATTTCAAAAGTAAATCAAAATAAGGAAGATAGAAATAAAATAATTTTTAGCGCTAATAATATTGGTATACCAGGTCTAATATGGCCCGCAAATAATCTTTACTCATCAGAATTTGATTCAATTTCATATAATATCACCAGATGGGAGAAAAAAATTGAACAAGGTGAAGAAAAAAATAAGTTAATCGGAGAATTTGATCCAATAAAGTTTGAAATATCTTATAATATGAAGAACGTTATCAAGACAAATAAGCCAATAAAAAATATTTTCTCTCTCTTAGCTATGTCACAGTCGCTATCTTATGAGGAACTCGATA